>JGI24711J26586_10000085_pt1 | contig 59679 bp, 44 predicted proteins | sample BioPla3DNA1_FD_26586 | JGI IMG/M metagenome (IMG submission 26586)
GATGGTCTGTCTTTTGCTGCTTCAAGGCAGAATGCACTTAAAGCAACTCTCGAAAATGATAAAAATACAATTGATATTATTAACAAGCCTAACAATATTCTTGCAGTTGAGTACATCAAGGCCATCAAAAGAATGGGAAGTAAAATAAAGCCCCTTACCATCAAAAGAAAAGGACAAGGCTATAATGAAACTGCTCATCATATTGATAAACATGATTTCTCAAGTGCCACATCCATTCGTCACTATATAGAAAAAATGGATGATACCTCTTTATGCCAACATGACTCGTATATTCTTAACAGTATTCCAAAGCCCTGTATTGATGTATTATGCGAAGAGTTTCGCTCAGGCAGGGGACCGGTATTCCTCAATAGTTTCGGAAACACAGTCCTGCATTTATTCAGAACCATGAATATTAACAGTATTAGCCAGCTTTCTTATATGGAAAATGGTCTTGAGAACCGTATGAAGGACGCTGCTTTTGAATCGGCTACTGTTGAAGAGTTTGTTAACAAGGTTGTAACCAAAAGATATCCCGCCTCCCGGGTGAAAAGAATAATTATTTGTGCACTAACAGGCTTAACCAATGATTTTTTAGAGTCACTAAAGTCAAACGGCTATGCCCAATATATCCGTATTCTTGGCTTTAACGAAACAGGCCGCCGGATTTTATCAGATAATAAAAAGAAGGTTTCCCTTCCCATTATCACAAAACCGGCAAGCTTTTCTAAAATGGAAAGTAATTTGGCAAGCCAATTATTTCAACATGAAATACGCTCAACAGCTGCTTATGTTTTGGGCTATCCGGACAAAAATTTGAGATACGGTAATGTCGAATTAACCACATCACCCATACGCGTCATATAAGACGAGACAGGGGACGGTTCCCCGTCCTGCTGTCCTGCCATTATCCTTCTTTTGCTCTTTCAAGCATCAGCTTTATTCTGTTTATTTGATTCACTTCACTTGCTCCGGGGTCATAATCTATGGTTACAATATTGGACTCTGGATACAAATCCTTAATAAGCTTTATCATTCCCTTTCCTGTAATATGATTAGGCAGACAGGCAAAGGGCTGCATGCAGATAATATTTTTTGCCCCTTCCCGGACCAGCTCCAGCATTTCGGCCGTCAAGAGCCACCCCTCACCTGACTGATTGCAAAGTGAAATATATGGCTCTACACTCTTTGCCATATCATATATTGTAGGAGGAGCTTTAAATCGTTGACTGTCTTTTAGGGCTATACGCATGTCATTTCTATAACCTTCTATAAATTTTGCTGCAATATTTCCGAGTAATCTTGTTCTTTGATTACCGGAAAGATACCTATACTTATATTCATGATTAACTGCACAATAAAGGAAAAACTCAATAAAGCCGGGCACCACCATTTCTGCACCTGAATCCTCCAGAAATGAAACCATATCGTTATTAGCATAGGGGTGATATTTTACAAGAATTTCACCTACCAGACCTACCCGAGGCTTTTTCTGTTCCTTTACAGGAATACTTTCAAAGTCCGCAACTATTTTTTTTAAATTACCGCGATACTCCTTTTTGTTAATTAATCTGACACTTTCCTTGCAGATATTAATCCACTTATTGAAAATTATATTAGTGGAGCCCGGTATCTTCTCATAGGGCCGAACCTGTAATAGAAGCTTCATCAGAAGATCACCATAAACAGCAGCCATCATCACCTTGACAATAATAGGCAAAGACAGCTTAAATCCCGGATTCTTATGAAGCCCTGATAGATTCAATGAAATAACAGGCACCCTCTCAAATCCGGCCAGTTTCATAGCTCTTTTTAGAAGGGCAAGGTAATTACTGGCTCTGCAGGGCCCTCCTGTTTGAGTAATGATTACAGAGGTATTATTAGTATCATATTTTTCTGACTGCAAGGCCCTTAACAGCTGTCCTATCACGATAATTGACGGATAACAGGAATCATTGTTCACATACTTTAAGCCAACCTCTACATCCTCTTTTTCCACAGTGGGCAGGATCTCTAAATTGTATCCTTCGCTCCTTACAGCATTCTGAATAAGTTCAAAATGTATTGGTACCATCTGAGGCGCAAGGATGGTATGCTTATGTCTCATTTCTTTTGTGAATAAGGGCCAGTCCTTACCTGGTTTAATGACTGTGATATCGCTTTTTTGCCCTTTTGCCTCCATTGCTGCTTTCAAGGAGCGCAGTCGGATCCTCACTGCTCCAAGATTATTTACCTCGTCTATTTTTATCATTGTATAAAGCTTACCGGTTCTGGCCAGTATTTCCTGAGCCTGTTCAGCGGCAACAGAATCAGGCCCGCATCCGAAGGAATTAAGCTGCACCAGCTCCAGATTATCTTGTTTCGAAACGAAATCTGCCGCCTCATATAACCTGGAATGATAGAGCCATTGATCCAGAACCCTTAGCGGCCTCTCCACCTTTCCAAGATGGGCAACCGAGTCCTCTGTAAAAACGGCTAACCCCAGCGATGTCAGAACATTTGGTATGCCATGATTTACTTCTGGATCCAAATGGTAAGGTCTTCCTGATAAAACAATACCCCTTGACCCGGTTTCCTTCAGCCATTTAAACACATCATAGCCTTTATTGCGTAGGTCCTCCTTAAATCTTAAGTCCTCATTCCAGGCCACGGATACTGCATTTTCCACTTCTTTATATGTTACATTGAATTCCCTCAACTCTTCATGAAGTCTTGATATAAGCCTCTTTCTATTGTCATAGGGAATATAAGGGGTGTGTATTACAACACCATTTTCATTCAAGGCATCTATGTTATTTCTGATGACTTCGGCATAACCTGCAACAATAGGGCAGTTAAAGCAATTATCGGCTTGTGCTATTTCTTCCCTTTCCTTTTGAATGCATGGATAAAATATATGCTTTATATTTTGATTAATAAGAGAAACAATATGTCCATGAACAAGCTTTGCAGGGTAACAGGCTGTGTCGGAGGAAATGGTGTCCATACCTAGCTCATAAATCTTACGACTTGATGGCGGCGAAAGAATAACTTTAAACCCCAGTTCAGTAAAAAAGGTAAACCAGAAGGGGTAATTTTCGTACATGTTTAATACCCTGGGTATTCCAATGGTGCCTCTAGGGGCATTTATAAGGGGTTTATAATCAAAAATCCTTTTTAGCTTATACTCAAATAAATTGGGAATCTCCTTGCCTTTTTTATTATCACCCTTTCCCGAGCCTCTTTCACACCGGTTTCCGGTGATATACCCATGACCATCTGAAAACTTTGTAATTGTAAGCACACAATTATTTGTACAACTTCCACATCGTGTGATTCTTGTTTTATACGAAAAATCTGAAAGCCTATCTCTCCCTATCAGTGAGGATCGCTCAGGCAAAGCGGATTTCCAGGAGTTCCTGGCTATTAGAGCAGCACCAAAGGCCCCCATCACTCCTGCCATGTCAGGTCTTACCACTTCTTTTTGTGTTATCAGCTCAAAGCATCTTAAAATAGCATCGTTTAAAAATGTTCCCCCTTGAACTATTATTTTGTCACCTAGCTCCTTTGCATCTCTCATTTTTATAACCTTAAACAGTGCATTTTTTACTACTGAGTAACAAAGTCCGGCTGCGATATCTTCAACTGATGCTCCTTCCTTTTGAACCTGCTTGACCTTTGAGTTCATAAACACTGTACATCTTGAACCTAACTCTGCAGGACTTTTTGCCTTCAGGGCCAATCTGGAAAACTCATGTACAGACAGATTCATTGATTTCGAAAATGTCTCAACAAAAGAGCCACAGCCTGACGAGCAGGCCTCATTCAACATAATGCTCTCTATAACACCATTTTTTATCTTCAGGCATTTCATATCCTGGCCACCGATATCCAGAATGGTCTCCACGCCAGGCAGGAAGTGCTCAGCCGCGGTATAGTGGGCTATAGTTTCTACCTCTCCTTTATCGAAGGATAATGCCGCCTTTATTAAATGCTCTCCATAGCCGGTAACAGCACTATAGGCAATAGTAGCATTGGAGGGAAGGTTCTCATAGATAGTCTTTAACATGGCTACTGCAGAATCTAAGGGACTTCCGTTATTATTTGTATATAGTGAGAACAGCAGATTTCCCTCTTCGTCTATCAGGGCAGCTTTACTGGTGGTGGAACCTATATCAAAACCAAGAAAACATCTTCCTTGATGCTTTGATACATCCTTTCTATTGATTTGATGCATTTGATGCCTCTTTATAAATCTGTTATAATCCTGTTCATTATCAAATAGGGGCTCTATATGCTCTGCTGCAGATAGATAATGGTTTTCGGTCTGTCTGGCCTTTTGTTTCAGCTCTTCTAAGGTAATCTCTATCTCATTTTTTGGGGATAATAGGGCAGCTCCTATAGCGACAAATAATTCTGAGTTCTCTGGTACTATCATCTGGTCCTGGCTTAATCCCAAGGTTTCCTGGAATCTTTGTCGTAATTGAGGTAAGAAGTGTAAGGGGCCACCTAAAAAAGCAACCTTCCNCTTGATCCTTCTACCACAAGCAAGTCCCCCTATAGTTTGATTNACAACAGCCTGAAAAATCGAAGCAGCAATGTCCTCTTTTTTTGCACCATCATTTAATAAGGGCTGAATATCGCTTTTGGCGAACACGCCGCACCTAGCAGCTATAGGATATATGACATTATAATTCTCGGCTAATTTATTCAAGCCTGATGCATCTGTTTTTAACAAGGATGCCATTTGATCTATGAAGGCACCAGTTCCGCCGGCACAAATGCCATTCATTCTTTGGTCAACCCCATGGTCGTAAAATGTTATTTTAGCATCCTCTCCACCCAGCTCTATAATTACATTTACATCAGGAATAAGCTGTTTCATAGCCTGACTTCCTGCCACCACCTCCTGAACAAATGGAAGGTCTAGGGCCTTACATATAGATAACCCTCCAGAGCCGGTGATAGCAGCTGTAATCTTAATATTTCCAAGGACACTGTATAACTTTTCTAAAAATTCATTCAGATTTCTTCTTAAATCCGAATAATGCCTACCATACATGCTGTACACCAATTGGTTGTCCTTATCCAAAACCGCAACCTTCATGGTCGTAGAACCAATATCTATGCCCATGTGATAAGTTGTAATTACAGCTTTCTTATCAGCAGCTGCTGCTGCAGATTTTTTTATCAAAGCACCAACAGATTGATGACTTTTTTCCCGGGAATACGTTTTTGTGGACAGTTTTCTTTCCTCCTTCAGCCAAACAGGTACTTTCTATTAAGCTTGAAAAGCCCAAAAGCTATTATGACCAGAAAATGAAAAAGAAAACCTTATGGTATTTTAATAAAACAGGGTGGACAACCTGCCCACCCTATACGGTAATCAATCTGAAATTAATAATTCAGCTAAGCTGCTGTGTTTTCTTCACTTTGTCTGACAATTTCAGCCTGAATCAATGTTAAAATAATAGTCAACTGTAAAATCAGCTGCTTAATAATAAAAGAAGCCTGGATTAACTGATCTATTTCCTCCTGATTGTTATTCTCAGCGCTCAGCCTGACTATATCAGCCTGAATCTGTAACAGCAAAAAGTTTAGCTGTAGTATTGCCTGCAGTACTTCAAAATAATCCTCCAGCAAAGCCTCAATGTCTTGGTTATTCATATTTTCACCCCCAGCTTGTCTATCTTTATACATATTATGCTGTACAAGCTATGGCAGTTCATCTCAGAACATACTAACCTTTGGGGGAAACTATAATTCCTTGTCCATCCATATATGAGGACAATCCTGGTCCATGAAAACATCGCCCTGTTTCATATAGCCCTGTTTTTTATAAAAATCAGAGACACGTACCTGAGCCGATAGCATTGCTTTCTTGCCGCCCATTTCCTTTATACAGTCTTCAGCAGCTTTCATGATGGAGTTGCCCAATCCTTTGCCCCTATATTCTCTTATTACTGCAATTCTGCCTACAACATGGCTCTGAACCTCAGGATTAAAAAAAGTCCGGCAGGTTGCAACAGGAATATCATTTATATAGCCAACAAAGTGTTTAGCCTGAGTATCATACTCATCAAATTCATCAATAAAGCCCTGTTCTGTTACAAAAACATCTTTTCTGATTTTAATTGCATGCTCCGGAAGATAATCAAATTGTTTTATCAGCATAGTAAGTACTCCTTAAAGCAGAATTATAACGTAAGAAGTGGAAAATTAGAGGTTGGAAATTTGAAGATTCTGGTTTCCAACCTCAAACTTCTAACCTCTATTTATTGAGGCAGAGAGCCGTCCCCCTGTCTCCTTTGAGACAGAGAAACGTCCCCTGTCTCACTGTCTCATGCACGAAGCTGAGCATCGAAGGTTTTTTCGAGGTTCTTTAAAATCCGCTCCATGGCAATATTCACATCTTCATCTGTCAGAGTTCTCTCCTGGGCTCTGAAGGATAATGCAAATGCAACACTCTTCATGCTATCTGCCACTTGCTCGCCCTTATAAACATCAAACAGGCTGACTTCCTCTAAATATTCTCCACCTTTTTGTTCAATCAAGTCCATCAATTGTCCGACATATACTTCATCCTTAACAACAACAGCCAGATCCCTTGTAATAGCAGGGAATTTCGGTAGCTGCTTATACTGCTTCTCAACACTTGAAGCATCTATCAGCACCTGCACATCAGCCATTGCAATATATGTTCTTTTAGGACATTCAAAATTCTCTGCTACTTCAGGATGTACCTCACCTAATATAGCTGCATAGACCATTTCATTATCTTTATTTCTGATAAACAGTTTAGCTGTACGGCCAGGGTGGAAAGATTGCGCATTCTGCTCCGGTCTGAATTCGTATTCTTTAATACCCATTGCTGAGAGAAGCTCTTCCATAGCACCCTTCAGCACAAAGAAATCACTTGTTTTGCCATACATTCCGATAGTCAGAGTTGATCTCTCATCGGCTAAGATTTCTCCTTCAACAGGGAAATATACATAGGCAAGTTCAAACAGAGCAGCCTCCGGAATGTTTCTATTGGTATTAGTTGAAATAACCTTAAGCATATCAGGTAAAGTGGTTGTACGCATCAGGCTGAAATCCTCTCCCAATGGATTGGATATAACAACTGCATTTCTCAGGTAATGATCCTCAGGAATATTTATCCTGTCATAAACCTTTGGACTTGCAAAGGACAGAGTGTAAATCTCGTTTAGTCCGCAGCTCATCATGGTATATCGAATAACATCCTCCATCTTCTGCTTATAGGTCTTCTTTCCTTGTGTAGACTCTTTGCCTGACAGTAGACTGGATTTAATATTATTATAACCGTAGAAACGAGCAACTTCCTCACATAAATCAGCAAACTGGGTGATATCATTTCTGAAGGATGGCGGAATAACTGTCATATTATTTGTATCAACTTTAAAGCTGAGTGAATTAAGAATCCTGACCATTTCATCAAGTGAAATTTCTGTTCCTAAAAAGCTGTTTATTCTATCGGGCTCTAACTTCATAACACGCTCTTCATAGGGTTTACAATTACAGTCTGCAATACCCTTTACAACCTTGCCCGCACCTAATAGTTCTATGAGCTCTGCACATCTATTGATTGCAGGAATGGTATTCTCTATATCCAACCCCTTCTCAAAACGAATGGCCGCCTCGCTTCTAAGACCCATCTTTTTACCGGTTATGCGAACAGAGGAGCCTTTAAAGTTGGCAGATTCCAGAAGCAGCACCCGAGTATCATCGGTAACTTCTGAATTTTCTCCGCCCATTACACCAGCAACAGCCACAGGACAATTTTCATCACAGATCACCAACATCTCAGAATCTAAGGTCCTGTCCTGACCATCCAGAGTTCTTATGACTTCCTCTTCCTTAGCAGTACGAACCACTATCTTACTGCCCTGAATCTTCTCCAGATCAAAAGCGTGTAATGGCTGGCCATATTCAAGCATTACATAGTTGGTTATATCAACAATATTATTAATAGGTCTCATTCCTGCTGCAGCAAGTCTTCTTTGCATCCAGGCAGGTGATGGCTCAATTTTAATATCCTTAACAACCCGAGCCGCATATCTGGAGCATAATTCAGGATTTTGAATTTCTATAGAAATTAATTCATTGACATCGCCGCCAGCCTCTTCCTTAACTGTAATTTTGCGCTCAGTAAAATCCTGACCTAATGTAGCGGCTGTTTCCCGGGCTAAACCGATGACAGAAAGGCAGTCGGGACGATTTGAGGTAATTTCAAATTCCACAACCTTATCTAAATCTAGAACATCCTTTACATCAGCCCCTAATTCAGGTGTCCCATTAAAAACATAAACCCCGTTATCGGGTGCATCAGGCAGATAATCCTTTGTAAGGTTCAGCTCGTCAATGGAACACATCATGCCATAGCTCTCAACTCCCCTAAGCTTGGAAGCCTTGATTTCGCCACCAGGAAGTTTTGCACCTACCTTTGCTAAGGGAATATAGTCCCCCTCTTTCACATTAGGTGCGCCTGTTACCACCTGAAGAACTTCAGTGCCAACATCTACCTTGCATACCACAAGTTTATCTGCATTAGGATGCTTTTCTAAAGATATTATTTTCCCCACGACAACATTTTCAATGCCTCCGGCCATATCCTCAATGCCTTCAACCTTTGATCCGGACATAGTCATGGCATCGATATACTCTTTAATCGAAACATTTATATTAACATAATCTTTTAGCCATTTAATTGGTGCTTTCATCTTTCATTCCTCCTTTAAAACTGCTTTAAGAAACGCACATCGTTTTCAAACAGCAATCTCATATCATCGATCCCATACTTACCCATTGTAATACGCTCAACACCGACGCCAAAAGCAAAACCGGAATAAATATCAGGATCAATTTTGCATTCTCTTAACACATTGGGATGAACCATTCCTGCACCAAGAATTTCGACCCAGCCTTCACCCTTGCAAATTCTGCATCCTGAGCAGTCACATCCCCAGCATGATACATCAACCTCAGCAGATGGCTCAGTAAATGGGAAGTGGTGTGGTCTTAAGCGGATTCTGCTGTTTTCACCAAATATGGCCTTGGCAAAAGCTTGAAGAGTACCCACCAAGTCGCCCATAGTAACTCCCTTGTCTACTACTAGGCCCTCAACCTGATGGAATACTGGAGAGTGAGTTGCATCAACTGTGTCAGACCTGTAAACTCTTCCGGGGCAGATAATTCTGATTGGAGGTGTGTTAGACATCATATGCCGTATTTGCACAGGTGATGTGTGTGGTCTGAGAACCACATTCTCGCTTATATAAAATGTATCCTGCGCATCTCTTGCCGGATGATTTTTAGGAATATTCAAGGCCTCAAAGCTGTTATAATCTAGCTCGATTTCAGGTCCCTCAGCTATTTCATAGCCCAAGCCCAGAAAGAAGTCTTTCATTTCATCCATTACTGTTGTCAAAGGATGCTTTTTACCTACCGGCCTCATTTTGCCAGGCATGGTAACATCAATTACTTCAGCTTTAAGCCTTTCATTGCGTAGTTCCCTTGTGAGCCTGTTCTTTGCACTTAGTATGCCTTCTTCCAAGGATCCTCTGATTTCATTGGCAAGCTGCCCAATTATAGGACGCTCCTGTGGTGATAACGTTCCCATACCCTTCAGTATTTGAGTCAGCTCACCTTTTTTACCCAAATAGGCTACCTTAAGCTCCTCCAGCTCCTTTAGATCTGAAGCTTGTGCAAGCTTTTCCATAGCTTGTTTTTGAATTGATTCCAATTGCTGTTTCATCCTGATTACTACACCTCTTTTTCTTATACTATATCCACAAATATTTAAAGCAAAAACCTCTATCCTCTATGATTATATCTGCGGATGCCATGATTTTTTATTTTACAAAAAAAACGCCCCGTCATAGGACAAAGCGTTAGTTTGCGGTACCACCTATGTTCATGTAAATACCTTAATGACCCTTAACCCAAGTCACCACATATATCTACATGCACTTATAGCTGTAACGGGCTCTCCCGGCCGCTCCTACTACTAGTTCAGGCGGCAGCTCCAGAGTGAAATTCAGCTTGAAACTTTAATACTAATGCTTTCAGCCTTGGCATTAATTCTCTTTAATAAGTGGCAGCAAGCTTACTGGGCCTCTTTCATAGCCTTTGATTATTATATCATACGAAGCATCAATAAATTCGTTACCCGTTTAATTATGCAAATTCTATAACAGGTAAACTTATTATACTCAACATCAAAAGGTTCTTCAAGTCTGGTTATGGTTTTTTATTTCTATCGTTTATCATTAACTGAATTCTTCTCATAGTGACAATGCTGTGACAGCAGTGGTCTAGCTGGATCTTTCATGCAGTTTTTTCAGAAGGCGCCACCTCCTCCGCCGCCTCCGCCGCCACCTGAGCTTCCGCCGCTAAAGCCTCCACCGCTGCCGGAGGATGATGAGGAGGAACCTCCGGTACTTGATGCGGATCTTATGGAAGAGCTCATAGAATTAGTAGTTGAACGCATTGACTGGATTAATGCCACCCTTCCTGTTTGCCCTGAATTTACTCTCATATATGTAAGGTTGCTATCCTGAAAATCAATTTCATTAACCACAAGGGGAAGCTGGCTTATAACCTTATCCGCCATTCCCAATGGAACCGCATAAACAAGATAATGCTCCCACATTACTATTGATGGCAAGGTTGCCTTGTCCATCCGACTAAAATCCTTCAGGAAATTCTTGAATGCCATCCACCTTGCCCTTTGTTCAGCACCATAGGGAGTATACTTCCTGGGATTGTAAGTGATAAAAACAGTAACCATACCTAGAACAAATAAGGACAGTGGTATGAAAGAAGAACCTGTTATAAACAATACTAGTGATGCAATCAGGTAAAAAATATATATTCTCTTTCCAAGTGCAGAAAGCTTTTTATCAACTGGTTCAAAAAAATTATGTTTTTCTGCCTCTGTTTTTACATGATTGGACCAGTTTTCATAATCATCTTTAAATTTGAGTGCTTCAGAATTATTGATATCACAAATACGACTTAGCTTGACAGTGTATCGGTCGCCTAACCTATTAATAAACCAGCGAACCAAATGTTCTTCGTGAAGCTTTAAGTGATGAGCCGGTTTGTCTGGATTTCGTGAAACAATATAATCTTCATACATTCCTAGTCTGGAAGGTTTGGGAGCCTGCTCATTCACAGGCATTAGAATCAAATAGCGTCTGCGAACCAAATCAAGCAATGTTGCAGTCATATCCCCGACAGAAACCCGTCCCCTGTTAAGCAGATAACTCATCTCGGCAGGAGTGTAATTGCCTGGTAGCTCTCTGTAATACTTTTGGTCAAAGCTTGTTTTTGGGATTTTCTTATGTTTGATATAAAAACCAAAAACTATTGGAAACCATCCAACAAAAAGAACCAAAAAGACAACGAAAGAAATCTTCCTTCTTAAATCTATTTTTTCATTTATCTTTTTGGCTTCCTCTCTTAATTCATTGGCTTCCTCGGCAAAAGATTTCTCACGAGCCATTATCATGTCAAACGCTTCCTCATCTATTGTCCTTCGTGCTCCAGGGACAATTTCAGGCGGAAACAAAACTAGTGTTTCAACATTTTCTCTAGGATCAACATAGGGCACTGTAAAAACCACATTCCGTTCATCGATTATATGTGACTCACCAAATAAGGGGCCGTGTCCAAAAACTCTCACATCTTCCCTGTTGGCACCAGCCGGAATGGTAATGTTTATAGTAACATTATTAAGCCTGACATCCCAATTGGAATCTACAATCTTTCTGTTGAATTCAGCTATATCATTATATTTTGTAACAACATTATCCAAAGTATATTTATAAATAAAAGTCTTTGTTTCACTGGAAGATTTCTCGAATACCTTGAATGCCGCTGTGTTTCCTATTATAACCATATTGTGGGTTCCATTAGTTTGTCCATCATTAACATAGTCCGTTGAGTATAGCTCTGATTCAGTGCGCTCTCCACTCTTTTCCACAAACACTTTAGCGTTTGAGATGCCATCTGTTTCAGAAAAATCTACATCCCTATACACTCCATTAAACTTACCTCTAAAATCATAGGTCACGTACTCTTCGATATCGGCAGAACCGTCGGGCCTGACATCTACATTGATTATGTACTCAGAAATTTTATAATCCCTAGCATGAGCAACTACATGGGACAAAGGTGAAAAAAAGGATATGAGCAAAACCACGATGAAAACAAATACTCTATTTTTTGATTTAAAATGCTTCATTTAATATCTCCTGGCTTGCGGAACAATCCTATTACCATACTAGTTGGCCTGGTAATAGGTCTTCAAACTAATGCTGAAACTGGTTTTTGTCTAATCAGAACTTTACCTGGGGATTCACAGCTTCTGCTTCATCAATCTGGATAAATTCTTCGGGAATAAACTTAAATAATCCTGCAATAATACTTGAAGGAATCATTTCAACTGTATTGTTGTAGTCCATGACCACATCATTGTAGAATTGTCTGGCAAAGCCGATTTTATCCTCTGTATTTTTCAGCTCTCCCTGTAATTCCATAAAGTTGGTGTTGGACTTTAGCTCCGGATATGCCTCTGCTACTGCGAACAGTCGCCCAAGGCCCTTTGTGAGAGCCGAATCGGCATCAATAGCTTCCTGATGATTCCCGGCCGACATATACTTAGACCTTGCCTCGTTAACAGCCTGCAAGGTTTCCTTTTCGTGTGCCGCATATCCCTTTACCGTCTCAAGGAGATTAGGGATTAGATCAAATCGTCTTTTAAGTTGCACATCAATCTGGCTCCATGAATTCCTGACCTTGTTTCTCTTTTGCACAAGAGAATTGTATGTTGCCACTACATACAGTAATATAACTGCAACTACAATTAATGCTATCCACCACATAATATCAGTCCCTCCTAATTATTATTAACGGCATTGCCGTAAAAAACTAATCATAGAACATTGCTTAATGATTACAGCTTTATCAGAATGCTCCACCGCCGCCTCCGCCGCCTCCGCCGCCTGAGCTTCCACCGCTAAAACCGCCACCGCTGCCTGATGAAGAAGATAATGTGGAATTAGCAACATTCATGGCATTATCGATTGCATTAGTGACCGAGGATATGGTTGAATCAAGCACATGAGTAAAATCCGTGAATACTATAGAACTGCCATAACCGCTTAAAAAAGTTAAATTGCCGTCATTATAATCATACTCGCTAATAACCAATGGTAATTGCTTAATAACCTCCTTGGCAACTCCTAAGGAAATAGCATAAACAAGGTAGTGCTCCCAGATGACAATTGAAGGCAATCCTGCCTTGTCCAGCCGGCTAAAGTCCTTCAGAAAGTTCCTGAAAGCAGTCCATTTGGCCTTTTGTTCATTACCGTAACGCGTCCTTTTATTGATTGTCACTGAGTAGATAAATGTAAATATAGATATAAATAACAGAATTAGAGCCCAAGAGGTCTCAAAAATAAATAGTATGACAAATGCAATAATAAAGTACATTATAGCGGCTATTCTAATAATAAATTTACCTTTGTCGCTTGATTTATCAAAAAAATTAAGTTTTTCAGCCTCCTTAGTAGCGAGGTCACTGAAAGATCTATAGTCCTTACAAAATTTAGTGGCATTTCTCTCACTTTTGGTATAATCCGAGATGTTGTCTAAAATAATAGTATTTCCATCTCCCAGCCTATGGATAAACCATTCAATTAGAAATTCCTCATGCCTCTTTAAGTAAGCAGAGCTGGGGGCATTTGGATTAATTGAAACTGCGTAAGACTCAATTTGCTTATCTTGCAATATTAATCTCTTTTTTACAACCCTTTCAGTAGTAAGAATCAAATATCTTTTCCTTACTAAATCCATCAATGTCGCAGTAATATCCTTTGTATTAATGTGTCCCATAGACATAAGGCAGGACATTTCTGCAGGAGTGTAATTTCCGGGCAGTTCTCTGTAATACTTTTGCTTAAAATCACTCTCAAGTTCTTTATCATATTTATTATAAACATAAATAAACAAGGCTACCCATAATACCGTTAGAAATCCAACAAGTGCCGTACCTATTATATTAAAAGTCTGTTCCCTTTCTAATTCCCTTCTGGCCACTTCCCTTTGCTCATTTGCCTCCTCGGCTAATGTTCTTTCATTCTCCAATATTCCTGGAAGTGCTTCCTTGGAAACTATCTGCATGGCCTCGGGGACCAGATGTGTAGGGAATAAAACCAGAGTTTCAACCATTTCTCCCGGCATGACATATGGAACAGTAAATACTACTTTTTGTCCATTAATTATCTCTGATTCTCCTAAAAGGGAGCCATGGCCGAAAACCTTGATTTCTTCCTTAGAAGCCCCCCGCGGCAGAGTAATATTGATGGTAATATTATTAAGAGGAACATCCCAATTTGAATCAACTATTTTTCTGTTGAATTCTGCTATATCATCGTATTTAGTAACTACATTATTGAACCGGTACTGGTATACAAAGGTTTTCCTCTCATTGTAGGATTTTTCATAGACTTTATACTTTGCAATGGTTTCTGAATAGGGACTTATTCCGTATTCCGCAATATAATCAGTATAGGTTCCATCTTTGCTTTCATTATTTTCTGATGAAGGTATTATTTCATTAAAACTCCCGTCCATGTTTATAACATATATCCGAAAATTAGTAATACCATCAGTTCGTGAAAAATCTATATCACGGTAAACTCCATTAAAACTTCCGTGAAAATCATATCTGATAATTTCTTCAATATCGGCCGATCCATCAGTGTTAACTGCAACATTAATTGTATACTCATAAATTTCGTATGATCTGTTGTCTGCAAAAGTATCAACCTCAGATACTATTAATGAAGAACAGAATACGGTCAACAAAATGCAGACAAAAAGTGTCTTTATGCGTTGTTTTGAATTATTCACTTCTGCATTCACCTCGAAAGAGTTTAGTCTTCCTTAAGATGCGGCTAATTATTGAATTATATCAAAGAACCTTTGACAAGAAGGCCTTTGTTCTGGGATTCTGGGGATTTGTAAATATTTCTTCAGGGGTGTTTTCCTCGACAATCATGCCTTCATCCATGAAGATTACTCGGGTTGCCACCTCTCTGGCAAATCCCATCTCGTGAGTAACAATAACCAATGTCATTCCTTCATCTGCCAGCTGCTTGATAAGATCAAGAACCTCTCCTACCATCTCAGGGTCCAGTGCAGATGTGGGCTCGTCAAAAAGGATTACCTTCGGATTCATGGCAAGGGCACGAACAATTGCTATTCGTTGCTTTTGTCCTCCCGAAAGTGTGGAGGGGTAAACATCGGCCTTATCCTCCAGCCCTATCCTTTTAAGAAGGCGCAGGGCATTTTCCCTTACCTCTTCAACAATTTGACTCTTGGCTTTATCTATCTCATAAAGATTTTTCTTATTTTTAGTAAAGATATTTGTGATTTTTATGAAAAAATTTTTCAGCTTCAGTGAACGCAGCTCCTGTTTTTTGATATATAAAGGAGCCATCATTATATTTTCTATGACTGTTTTATTATTAAATAAATTAAACTGTTGAAAGACCATTCCCATCTTGCGACGGTGAATATTAATATCAACCTTGAAATCAGCTATGTTTACACCGTCAAAGACAATATCACCACTGGTAGGGTCCTCAAGACAGTTGAGACAACGTAGGAATGTACTCTTCCCACTTCCGGAGGGGCCTATTACTGCGACCTTCTCGCCCTCGTGTATAGTAGTTGTAATACCCTTTAGAGCTTGAAACTCGCCAAAATGCTTCTTTAAATCAATTACGTCTATCACTTTTTCTTAGGCTCCTTTCCATGATTTTTACTAAAAATGCAATTATCGCAACCAATACAATATAAATAAGTGCCATTACAAGGTATGGGACCATAAATTCATAGCTGTTAGTACCAATATAATTAAAGGCCACATATAAATCGGCGGCTCCGACAAAACTTACTACAGAGGTTTCTTTAATCAGTGCAATAAATTCGTTTCCTAAGGTAGGCAGGATATTCTTAACAGCTTGTGGAACAATAACCTTCAGCATCGAGACACCATAACTTAAACCGACTGCTCTGGCTGCCTCCATCTGCCCCGAATCAACCGACATGATTCCACCTCTCATTATTTCCGATACATATGCTGCACTGTTCAATCCAAATACAAGTACACAAACATTTACGGCCGGAATGTTTAATCCCAGCAAAGGGAAAACAACATAATAGAAGACCAATAACTGAACAACAACAGGTGATCCTCTGAATAAGGCTACATAAAACTTACATATACCATTTAATACTCTGGGTAATTTTTTATACTTTGGAATGACTTCAATAATAGCAATAATTGTACCAATTACTATTCCTATGGCCAAGCCTACAATCGCTATATATAAAGTGTTTTGTAAGCCTGTAAGAACCCTTTTGTATCCATCATATTCAATGAAAATCTCCCAAAACTTCGCAATTTTTCTTTCGAAACTTCCCATAGCACTTTCCTTTTATCTCATAATAATTCACATGCAATTATACAACAATAATAACACATAAGATACGATAATTCTTGTTTTTTTACCATAAACATTAAAAAGGCTATCTTAGGATTGATAGAGCGCATCTGAAAATCAGTCTAATAATCCTAAGATAGTCCATATGTTAATTATGTAATATCCTGATGCTGACCAAATAATCAGTTGAGAGCATTGATTGCTTTTGCAATGCTTTCTGCAGGAGCCTCGTCAATAATAACAAATTCTATATTGCCATTTAACATATCCTGAACTGCCAGAGAACCTGCTTTGTAGCCTACGCACTCAACATTATATCCAGCAAAGCCCCAGTCTTCATCTCCCTGAACATAGAATTGTCCGGTTGTACCATTTTGAACACCTATCTTTGTGTTTTTATCGTACTTTGATAAAATAGCCTCTACATCAGCCGCTGTTTTGCAATTATCAAAGGTAGTCTCACTAGCTTTTACAATAAGCTTCTGAGCTGCATCATAGTATTTATTTGTAAAGTTCACATATTCTTTTCTGTCTTCTTTTATTGTCAGACCTGACATTGCTATATCAGCTTTGCTCTGGCCGATTGAAAGACAAACAGAATCAAATTCCATATTGCTGATTACAAGCTCTTTCCCAAGATAATCAGCAAGTAATTTAGCGATTTCCATGTCAATGCCATAGTACTTATCGCCAGCCATATACTCAAATGGCTCAAATGCAGCATTTGTAGCTACAACAAGCTGATCCTTGGAAGGATCCAATGTGCCAGATGTAACAGGTTCAGGTGTTCCATCGCCGAAATATTTATCAAGGATAGAGGTAAATGTACCATCTTCCTGAATTTTAGCAATGAATTTATTAACCTCGTCGAGAAGCTCAGGTTGATTCTTGTCAACGCCAAAAGCATATTCCTCTTGTGTCAGCTGAATATCAATGACCTTAACCTGTGAGTCACCAGCCTTTTGACCGCCACATCCGGCTAATGTAACGAGAATCATTACCATAACCAGTGAAAGTGAAATAATCTTCTTCATGAATACATCCTCCTGTAAATTGAATATTTATACACTATTATTCGTTAATATGCATAAATATACATTAACTCAATTAAAGCTATTTGTCAACACATAATTCTATCTTTTTTCAAGAACACAGAGGGACGATCCTTCTGTGTGTTGCAACTTCATGTAGCGGCTGAGTGCCTGCTACCATTTAGCGCTTCGGAAAAACATCCGGTTTTTAGTCGCGCCCGCTTCGCAATCCATGCTCCGCTTTAAATGGCAGCAGTCACACAGCTTAAGGAACGCGTAAGAACCAGTTTGACCCCAAAAAGTATACAAAGTGGGGAGGGTTGCAAAACACAAAAGGGCAGTCCGCTTGAGTTAAATGTGTCTTTTGAGGTACTGGCCTGTGTATGAATCAGAAACCTCCATTACCTCCTCAGGTGTGCCCTTTGCAAACACATATCCACCATCATCTCCGCCTTCAGGGCCGAGATCGATAATATAATCAGCAGTCTTTATTACATCTAAATTATGTTCTATTACGATAACGGTATTGCCTTTGTCTACAAGCTCCTGCAACACATTTATCAGCTTGCTGACATCTGCAAAATGAAGTCCGGTGGTGGGTTCATCAAGAAGATATATTGTTTTTCCTGTACTCGTTCGGCTCAGTTCGGCGGAGAGCTTAATTCGCTGTGCTTCACCACCAGAAAGCGTGGTAGAAGGTTGTCCAAGCTTAATATAGGATAACCCCACATCATAAAGGGTCTGTATCTTCCTCTTGATGGCCTGGAAATTGCCAAAGAACTCAAGAGCCTCTTCTACTCTCATTTCCAAAACCTCATAAATGTTTTTCCCCTTATAGTGCACCTCTAAGGTTTCCCTGTTATATCTCTTACCGTTACATACCTCACAAGGCACGTATACATCAGGCAAAAAGTGCATCTCTACCTTGACAGTTCCATCACCTTTACATGCCTCACAGCGCCCGCCACTGACATTAAAGCTGAAGCGGCCCTTGGAATAACCTCTCATCTTCGCTTCGGTTGTTGATGCAAACAAATCTCTGATTAAGTCAAAAACCCCTATATAAGTAGCCGGATTTGAACGAGGAGTTCTTCCAATAGGACTCTGGTCTATATCAATAATCTTATCAAGATGCTCTATTCCCTCAATCCTGTCATGCTTTCCGGCAATAGTCCTGGCACGATTCAGCTTCCTTGCAAGTGACTTGTATAAAATTTCATTAACAAGGGAGCTTTTACCTGACCCCGATACACCAGTTACACAGGTAAAGACACCAATCGGAAATGCTACATCAATATTTTTAAGATTATTCTCCCTTGCTCCAAATACTGTTAAGTATTCCTTTGATACCCTACGCTGCTTCGGAACTGGAATTGAAAGCTTACCGCTTAAATAGGCCCCTGTGATAGATTCCGGATTTTTCATAAGCTCCTGAGCCGTTCCACAGGCTATTACCTGGCCACCTCTATCACCTGCCCCCGGNCCTATATCAACAATGTAGTCAGCCTCCCGCATGGTATCCTCGTCATGCTCAACGACTATAACACTGTTACCTAAATCCCTAAGTTTTTTCAGAGCATTTAACAGCTTGTCATTATCCCTCTGATGCAGGCCGATACTAGGTTCGTCCAGTATATAATCCACGCCTGTCAGCCCTGATCCAATTTGCGTAGCCAGCCTTATGCGCTGCAGCTCACCACCTGAGAGTGTTCCGGTAGACCTTGATAATGTTATGTAATCAAGGCCCACCTCAACCAGAAACCCTAGTCTGGCCTTAATCTCCCTTAATATCTGATTTGCAATGGTCATCTGAAAATCGGTTAATTTAATATCATCTATGAACTTATATAGATTCTTTATAGACATATCTGTGATTTCATATATGTTTTTATCTGCTACCGTAACAGCCAAGGACTCCTTTTTCAGCCTTTGTCCATTGCAAAGTTGGCAGGGAGTAATNCGCATATAGGATTCAAATTCCTGCTTGGAATTCGCTGAACCCGTTTCCCTATAATACTTTTCTACACTANTAATAATACCTTTAAATGTCAGATCATGAACCCTATCGCCCCATCTTCCTTCGTAGTAGAAAGTAACAGAACGGTCGGTGCCATAAAGAAGCAGATCCCTTATTTCCTTCGGGTATGACTCATAGGGTACATCCAAGGAGAAGTTAAACTCCTTTGAAAGTGCTTCCAGAACCGAATTAGCCCAGCTTCCCTTCTTATGAGCGGCCTGCCAGCCATAAACTGCAATAGCTCCTTCATTAATGCTCAGGCTTTTATCAGGAATCATCAAGTCCTCATCAAAATGCATCATATAACCAATACCCGAACATTCAGGGCATGCCCCATATGGATTGTTGAAAGAAAAGCTCCTAGGTTCGATATCATTGATACTTACTCCACAGTCAGTACAGGCAAACTTCTGGCTTAATGTCATTCTTTCCTGACCGATCACATCAACCATTACAATACCATCAGTCAATCTGAAAACGCTTTCTATTGAATCTGCTAAACGGGATTCAATCCCCGGCCTAATAATGAGGCGGTCTACAATAAGCTCGATATCATGCTTATTATTCTTTTCAAGTATTATCTCTTCAGATAAATCATACTGCTTGCCATCAACAAACACCCGTACATAACCGCTCTTACGAGCCTGCTCCAGTACTTTTTCATGCTGGCCCTTTCTGCCTCTGACTACAGGAGCAAGAAGCAGAATTTTTGTACCCTCAGGCAACGACATAATCTGCTCAACCATTTGATCTACTGATTGACTTTTTATCTCTTTACCACATTCAGTACAGTGGGGTGTACCCACTCTTGCGTATAACAGCCTTAGATAATCGTAGATTTCAGTAACTGTTCCGACTGTAGAGCGGGGATTATGGCTCGTAGACTTCTGGGATATTGAGATGGCCGGCGAAACACCTTCAATGCTAAGCACATCAGGTTTCTTCATCTGCCCCATAAACTGTCTTGCATATGAAGATAAGGATTCCATGTATCTTCTTTGCCCGTCGGCATAAATGGTATCAAAGGCAAGGGAAGACTTGCCCGACCCACTGATTCCGGTCAGTACCACAAGCTTATTCTTTGGGATATCTATATCAATATGCTTTAGATTGTTTTCAGAGGCACCCCTGATTTTTATATAATTATTTTCGGGTATATTTATCAATCCCTTCTCCTAATAATTCATAACAGCATTAAAGACTCATAAATAACTAAGAATTCTAATACTTGAGTGTTTTTTCTCTGATATTATAATAATAACACTGCTCTGCATACAAACAAAGGCCGACAAAGAACAAAAAACGACCTAAGTGCCCCGCGGCACTTTAGTCGCTACAAAAATATCTGCATTTTTTTAATTTGTTGTTCTATTAGTCGTAGTTGTTAGTTTAGTCGTAGTTGTTAGTTGTTTCTCAGGAAACGTACTGCATTATAAAAGACTCTACCTCTTCCGGCTCAATATTCAGTGCAGCAGCAAACTCTTCATATAGATTTTTTTCGGCTGCCTTCATTATCTCTTCGTCAACCTTCATCAGTCTTTTTCCATTAGCAATTTTCTCCTGCTTTTCTTCATATATGGTTTTCACCAGCTTTGCCCAGTCCTCGCATCTACCATTCTTGAGTGCTGCTTTGAAAACCTGGTTTCTTTTTCTGTCATCGCTGATCCAATGGGTTTCCTGCTCAGGTAAGGACTTGATCAGGGATAATACATCCTCTCTTTTCATAATCTTTCTCATAAAAACCTTATCATTGTTAACTGGAGACTTAATAGTTAAATTGTTTCCGTATGCAGGACACAGAACATAGTGGTCAACCTCATTTTGATTAATATCCTTTTCCTTGCGTATATCTACAATTTTACACACTCCCATAGTACTGTATATGACATAGTCATTTACTTTAAACACTTCTTCCTCCTTACTTTGTTATGAAAACATAAAACCCGGGTTTATATAGTAACAGAAAATAAGCATTTAATTATCGTTTAATAATTAAACACTTATTTCTATTTTACCATAATTCCGCATTTTAATGTGAAAAACATATATCCTTTTTTTCCCTTAAAGAGTATTAAGCTTACACTCCCATATTATTATAGCCGGCATCAATATACATCGTTTCACCCGTCATGCCGGAGGAAAGGTCGCTTAATAGATAAACCGCCGCTCCACCCAGATCCTGCAGGGTTATATTGCGTTTCAGGAAGGCTTTTTCCTCTACAATTGAAAGAATATCACTAAAGCTCTGTATCCCTTTTGCAGACATGGTTTTTATCGGGCCTGACGAAATAGCGTTGACGCGTATATTCTCCCCCCCCAGCTCCTGTGCTGCGTATCTGACGCTAGCCTCAAGTGCTGATTTAGCGACACCCATAACATTATAACCTGGTGATACCCTGGCCGAGCCACCACCATAGGTAAGGGTAATAATACTTCCTCCCTCGGTCATTAACTCCTGTGCTTTATTTGCTACTGCAATAAACGAATATACACTAATATCCATAGCCATTAAGAAACCATCTCTGGAGGTGTTTACAAAGGTATCCCGAAGATCCTCGGCCTTTGCAAAGGCAATAGCATGAACCAGGCCATGCAAGACTCCATGCTTACTTTTTATTGCAGAAAAAAGGCTCTCTATATCTTCATCCTTAGATACATCGCATGGATAGGCCTCAATTGGTGCCATGTCTTCTGTGAGCTTCTGCAGGGATTGAAACTCTCTTTCTCCGAGATATGTGAATATAAGATTAGCTCCCTGCTCTTTAGCGGCTCGAGCTATACCCCAGGCTATGCTCCACTTATTTCTGACACCCATAATGAGTATGTTTTTACCTTTAAGTAATTCTCCCATATTGTAACCTCCGGATATTATCTAATATTATTATCTGATAATAATATACATTATCTCTAGGATATTTTCAATCCTATAAATTAATCAAGTCTGTTTTTCCGAATGATATAATCAGCTCAATCTGGACTAATAAGAATTAGCAAAAAATGATTAGAAAAAGTTTGTCGTAAAATGTCGGAAGCCAAGTTTTGGTGCGAGTTTCATTGACTTTTTGTCAAACTAGTGTTAAGCTTTTGTTCAGAGAAAGAAAGGGCAATAAACTATGTCTAGGCCTATAATTTTTGGAGGAATTACGAATGAAAAATCTGGAAAAAGTCAGGAGCAGGCTTAATAGAGCCATTTCTTCAGGTTACAGTAAAAACACCATATTAGGTATAAGCAAATCCCTGGATGCCCTGATAGTAGAAAAAATGAAGCAGCAGATGAGAGAGAAAGAGTACATAACAAGGCTATGAAGAACTAAAACAAACAATTTCAGACGGAGCAACTTATAAAACACGGACTAAAACGAATTAAAACGGGCTACCTAAATAGCCCGTTTTCTTTTCCCAAAAAACTTAATTATTTCCCAATCCTTATCCTATGCTCCGCATCTGTTTGAAATAAACCTGCTAATCCTGTTTAAGGCCTCTTGAATATTTTCTATTGAGGTAGCATAGGTTGCTCTTACAAAGCCTTCACCACAAGCTCCAAAGGCATTGCCTGGAATCATGAGAACCTTCTCTTCCATGAGCAATTTCTCGCAGAAGTCATCAGATGTCATACCTGTGATGCCTATTGAAGGAAATACATAGAATGCTCCTACAGGTTCGAAACAGCTTAAGCCTATTCTTTGAAAACCATCCACCATAACATGCCTGCGTCTGTTATATTCCTCCTTCATGCGAAGGACCTCAGGTTCACCATTTTTCAGCGCTTCTATGGCAGCATATTGAGCAGTTGTTGGACTACACATTATGGCATATTGATGTATTTTTTTCATCTGACCTAAAGCAACAGAATCTCCACATGCGAAACCTATCCTCCATCCTGTCATTGCGAAGGCTTTTGAAAATCCATTTATTACAATGGTTTTATCCTTCATTTCAGGAAATTGGGCAATGGAGGCATGCTCACCCTTATATGTCAATTCGGCATATAATTCGTCAGATATTACTACTATGTTTTTATCCTTTAAAACTTCTACAATGGCCTTATAATCCCCATAATCCATGGTGGCACCTGTAGGATTATTCGGATACCCAATTATTATAGCTTTAGTTTTATCTGTTATAGCATCCAGTAACTGTTGCGGTTGCAGTTTGAAACGGTCCTCAGCCTTAAGTTCGATTGGAACAGGAGTAGCTCCCGCAAACATCACACATCCCTTATATGCTACAAAAGACGGCTCTGGGACAATAACCTCATCTCCCGGACCAGCAAAAGTTCTGACAGCAATATCAATAGCCTCACTTCCACCAACGGTCACAAGAATCTCATCCTTTGGACAATACTCCAAGGAGAATCTATTCTTCATGTAACGGGCAATTTCCTCACGAAGCTCGATAAATCCTGCATTTGATGAATAATGTGTTCTGCCCTTCTCAAGAGAATAAATCCCCTCTTCACGAATGGTCCAGGGCGTTTCAAAATCTGGTTCTCCGATACCAAGGGATATTACATCCTCCATTTCATTTACCAGATCAAAATATTTCCTTATCCCGGATGGGGGGGTATCTAAAATATATTTCTTTATCATATCCTTCATTATCATAGTACAACAGCCTCTCTATCATCCTTTAGCTTTTTGTTAAATATGACTCCGTTGGCCTTATATTTCTTAAGGACAAAATGAGTTGAACAGCTTAACACAGAATCTATCGGAGCCAGCTTCTCGGCTACGAAAAGTGCTACCTCTTTCATTGTTTTTCCTTCTACTATGACAAACAGGTCAAAGCCCCCTGAGATAAGGCTGCACGCTACAACCTGAGGATACTGATAGATACGTTCAGCCACCTTATCATATCCCTGCCCCCTTTGCGGGGTCACCCTGACTTCTATATAGGCAGTTACTATTTCGTGGTCAATTTTTTCCCAATCTATCAAAGCATTATAAGAAACAATTACGTCCTGACCTTCGAGATCATTAATTGCTTCTTCGACCTTCTCGGGAGTAGTAGCAAGCATAACAGCTATTTCTTCGGCTGATAATCTGCAGTTGATTTTAAGTATGTCTAATATTTGTTTTTTCATTTATTTCTCTCCCTTCTTATGAAAAAACCCTGCCATGAAAAGCAGGGTTATGGTTATAATTAATTTTTTGCCTTTCGTTTATACGAACAAGCTATTTGTATTAATCAACACCACTATAACTCTCTTCACTATCAATCTCTACAACATTATACTCTTCTTCCATAGTCTCTATGAATTCTTCTGATTCATTCAAAGAGCCTTGATATTTTTCGAGCATTTCAGTTATTTGTNTCTTTATGCTTTTAATGTCACGCTTAATATCAATTATTTTTTCCCGCTCTCTTTCCAAGGTGTGACCTAGCTGAATCCGTTCCTCATCCGCTCGTCCCCTTGCCTCTTCTATAATAGAGTTGGCTGTTTCCTGCGCGGTGATAAGTACACTGGCAATCCGTTCCTTTTCCTTAGCTACTGATTCAACATCGTGGGCATCAGATTCATAACGCAATTTCATCTCGCGAATTTGTAGCTTAAGATTGGATATCTCGTCATCCTTTTCTTTTAAGCGCACATCAAACTCAGATAATAACCTTTCAATATAAGCATTTACATCTGACTTGCTAAATCCAAAGGCCGATGTACCAAACTTTTTCTCACCTGACATAACCTACACTCCTATCAATAATAATATATATCTATTAAATATATTTCTCCAGCATACCCTTTAAATCGTCCTTTGAACGGGCACCTATAACCTTCTCAACTTCTTTCCCATCTTTAAACGCTATGATGGTAGGGACACTCATTATCTTAAAGTTCTTTACCAAAGTGTTTTCGGCATCTACATTTACCTTGCCGATTTTAACACGCCCTTTATATTCCTCTGCCAATTCATCGATTGTAGGAGCTATAGCCTTGCAAGGTCCACACCAATTAGCCCAAAAGTCAAGTAATACAGGAACTGACGATTTCAATACTTCTGCCTCAAAATTATCCTTATTGATTTCTAAAACTTTGTCTGACGCCATTGTCATGATTCCTTTCCTTAATTCTGATCTTATTTACCATTTCATTTGAAATGTAATTTTGAAAAAGCTTTGATATTTCATAGTTTATAATAAAATTCATTCATTTACAACAATATTTTCCTTCTTCTGCAATAAGTTAAAGGAATAATTAAGGCTATAAGGAAGATTTTAAAAATCGGATTTGGTAAAAAGTTTATAAAACGGGCTCTCCGGTCAATTTTATCTATGAAATTCATACATTGAATTTATGGAATAATTTACAGTATTATTAGGTAGTAGCAGAAACAATATTATTAATTGTAAGATGCTCCTTCAGGGATTATTTTAGAATTATTTATTAATATTAAAAATAAATGTATTATTGACCTTGGAAAATGGGTAAAAATATATCTAGACTTTTTTAGCACGGAGGTAATAAATGTATAAATTAGGGAAGATAAAAGTAACAACTACTTTACCTGACAGATTATCCGGACTTAGGGATATCTCAAGGAATCTGTGGTGGTCCTGGAACAATGAAGCAACCGATCTCTTCAGAGAGATTGACTTAGCTCTTTACGAGAAATTAAACAGGAACCCTGTTCGTTTCCTACAGGAAGTCAGTGTAAAGAAGCTGGAGGAAAAGCTGACTGATGCCGAGTTCCTCACCAGATACGACAAGGTTCTGAAGGATTTCAACTCTTATATGGATAGCAAGGAAACCTGGTTTAGCAAAAATTATCCTGATCATAAGGATGAAAAAATAATCTATTTCTCGGCTGAATATGGGTTACATGAGGTTCTTCCCGTTTATTCAGGAGGGTTGGGAGTCCTTTCAGGAGATCACTGTAAAACAGCAAGTGATTTGGGGCTTCCTTTTATAGCTATAGGGCTTTTTTATAAGCAAGGGTATTTTGATCAGCGAATTAATGCCGACGGCTGGCAGGAAACTCATTTTACCACTGTAAACTACTCTCAGCTTCCTGTTGAGCCAGTATACGACTCAAACGGAAATCGGCTCACCATATATGTTGAACTCTCAGGACGCATAGTTTATGCTCATATTTGGTGTATCAATATTGGCAGAACAAAGCTCTATCTGATGGATACTGACATCCCTGAAAATAATCAGCCTGACCGTGCTCTTACAGAAAGACTTTATGGTGGTGACAGGGAAACCCGCATCCAACAGGAAATTCTTCTTGGCATAGGCGGAATCAGAACTCTGGATGCTCTTGGAATCAAAGGAACAGTTTATCACATGAATGAAGGCCATTCTGCCTTTATGGCTCTGGAGCTAGCTCGTAAGTTAGTTATGGAAAAGAATATGCCCTTTAGTGAGGCAAGAGAGATTGTTTATTCTTCCTCAGTATTTACTACCCATACTCCTGTGCCTGCCGGAAATGATGTATTCCCCTTAGATATGATAGACCGCTATTTTAGTAATTATTGGGGACAATTAGGGCTGCAGCGCAATGAATTTATCAGCCTGGGCCTTAAGCCGGGAGAGCCAAATGTATTTAATATGGCTGTTCTTGCTATAAACATGTCGGGATACAAAAATGGTGTGAGCAAGCTTCACGGTGCTGTTTCCAGAAATATGTTTAAATCAGTCTGGCTTAATATCCCTGAGGATGAGGTTCCTATATCCCATGTCACAAATGGTATACATACCATGACATGGTTAGCTCCCGGATTTAAATACTTGTTTGATAAGTACTTTGTTGAGGGATGGCAGGATCGGATCCATGATCCTGAAGTATGGGAAGGGGTTTACAATATCCCTGATGAGGAAATCTGGAAGACCCATAATGCCCTGAAAACCAAGATGATCCGCTTTATTACCGAAAGGCTTAAGAAGCAGTATTTGCAAAACGGTGTTCCTCTTCATGAAGTAAATGAGCTGGATGGTCTTCTTGATCCTAATGCCTTTACAATAGGCTTNGCGAGACGATTTGCCACATATAAGCGTGCAAATCTGGTTTTCAGAGATTTGGCCAGAATTGAGAAAATCCTTAATAATAAAAACATGCCCGTTCAGGTAATATTTGCCGGAAAGGCTCACCCTGCCGATCACCCTGCCCATCAGGTTATTAAGAGCATCCACGACATCGCTAAAAAGGAAGGATTTAAAGGAAAAATATTCCTGGTGGAAAACTATAATATGACCGTTGCAAGACATCTTGTACAGGGTGTTGATATTTGGATGAACAATCCCCGCCGCCCGTTAGAGGCCAGCGGAACAAGTGGTCAAAAGGCTTGCATTAATGGAGTAATCAACTTCAGTATTATGGACGGATGGTGGTGCGAGGGTTATAATGGTTCAAACGGATGGGTTATAGGCGATGATACCCACTTCGAAAACGAGCAGCAGCAGGACGATGCAGATAGCAAGTCACTATATGAGACTCTTGAGCGTGAGATTATCCCCTTGTTCTTTGACAGGGAAAACGGAATTCCTAAGGGATGGATTGCAAGAATGAAGGAATCAATTAAATCCTTGGCTCCTGAGTATAGCACCCATCGTATGATAAAGGATTATACCGAGCAAATGTATATCCCTGCTGTAATGAGGAATGTAAAAATCAGAGACAGCCAGTTTGAATTTATTCATAAGCTTTCTGACTGGAAGCAGAAGGTACAACGGGCATGGCCCCAGGTCGGAATAGCAGCAAACCAGGATATCCACGGGTTGGTTGATCATGATTTATTCTCGGGCCAGGAGCTTAAGTTAAGTGTTACTGTTCATTTAGGTTCATTAAGCACTGAGGATGTCTGTGTTGAGGCATATTATGGTCCTCTGTACAATGACACCATAATTAATGCTAAGGCTGTTGAAATGAATGTAGTCCGCCAGACAGATGCTTCAACCTATTATTATGAAGCTACTATTTCAATTCTCGATGGTGGTGAATACGGTTATTCATTCAGGGTATTCCCTAAACATCCTAACTTAATGAATAAATTTGATTTACCATTGGTTAAGTGGGCTAATACTTAATAAATTAATAAAGATGTAATGAAATTAACAGGGAAATAGACTACAATATTATCGTTGGTCTGTTAAGAGGAAATGCTTTATTTGACACAAATAAGGGTTGCTATGATATAATATATTTACTAATATACTCCACCTTTTAGGTGGAGTATATTATAGATACCGTTAATCTTTTTCAGTTAAAATCTAATTCGGTTAAGGGAAGTATGAAGCATGATCACAAGCCTGTTTTCTTCTAATAAATGTCGGCGTTATATTGTAATGCTATTACTAGCTACAATATTAACAACCGGGCTTCTGATTGCGCTGGATGTGGCATCCTTTGCAATAGAGGATATTGATACTCTTCAGACTGATGCCCCTTCAGCCATACTCTTTGATGCCCGCAGAGGTCAGGTTTTATATTCAAAAGCTTCTGATGAACATATCCATTCGCCCTTAGTCAATCGTTTGGTAACTGCTCTTATTGTTCTAGAAAAAGCAGATACTGAAGCATTAATTATCACAAGTAAAGATGCTGCCAATGTTGAGGGCGCAACCCTTAAGCTGTCTGTAGGCGAAAAATATGCTGTCAAGAATCTTCTTGATGCATCATTACTCACCGGGTCTCCCGATGCCACACTGGTTCTTGCAGAGCATATTGGCGGCAGCGAAGAAGGCTTTGTTAATTTAATGAACGAATTTGCCATGAACCTGGGAATGCAAAACACGCATTTCACCGATTCCATTGGTTCATTTGATGAAGATCAGTACACTACTGTAGATGATATGGTAATCCTTGTGCAGTACGCCCTTAAAAACAATAGCTTTAACAGGCTATTCGCAACTAAAGCAAAGCCATGGTATTACACTACAAAAACTCTGCTTTTGACAAATACTAATAATATGTTTTGGAGCTATCCAGGTACAGATGGGGGTATTACTGCAGGCTATGATGCAGAGTTTCAAAGTATTATAACTACTGTTACAAAGAACAGTATGCGTCTGGTATGTATATTGATAGATGTACCGACAAAAAGCATGTATAATGACTCTATTAATATTCTTAACTATGGCTTTGACAATTTTATGATTGGAAGCCTTGTTGCGGCCGGTACAAGCCAACAGTCACTTACAGTTGAGGGACAGCCTCTGAACCTGGTGGTTCAGTCTGATGTAAATTATGTTTTTCCAAAGGGTCAGGATTACATTAGGGATGTTACTATTAGTATTGATCAATCAAAGCTAAAGCCTCCTATTACAACAAGTACCATAGTGGGAACATTAGCATTTGTTCTTGAGGATGATACCATAATAAACGTGGATTTGTATCCTGACCGGGAAATCCTGCCACAAAAAACCAGGAAACAGATTCTGATGGAAAGACTCATGGCTAACAAAGAGCTGGTTATACTAATAATAGGTCTTATTGTTTTAGAAATTATTCTTGCAGGCGCTAAGCTTTACCGATACATCAAAAAGTGGGCAATCAAGAAAAACAGCAAAAGAGCCTATACCAAACCAAGATATCGGTATAAAAAATAGAATTGAAAGATTAATAAAATGCCAATACTACTCATTCTATAGTATTGGCATTTGTTTTTTGACTATATATGATTATTGTTTCTGATTGACTAGGTATGCTTGAATAAACTCATCTAATCCGCCATCCATGACCTTTTGGATATTACCCTCCTCATAGTTGGTTCTATGGTCCTTTACCATGGTGTAGGGGCAAAATACATATGATCTTATCTGGCTCCCCCAAGCAATATCAAGCTGTTCGCCCTGAATCTGGCTAAGTTTTTCAGCCTGCTCCTTTTCTTTCAATTCAAGAAGCTTCGCCCTAAGCATCTTCATGGCTGTTTCACGGTTCTGAACCTGGGATCTTTCATTCTGACAGGCCACAACAATTCCTGTAGGTATATGAGTAAGTCTCACTGCTGATGAAGTTTTGTTTACATGCTGTCCACCCGCTCCTGATGCTCTGTAGACATCCATCTTTATATCGTCAGGATTAATATCCACCTTAACCGAATCGTCCAGCACAGGCATTACTTCCATTGAAGCAAAGGAGGTATGTCTCCTTCCCGAAGAATCAAAGGGGGATATCCTTACCAGGCGATGAACTCCCTTTTCAGGCCTTAAATAGCCGTAGGCATATTCGCCAGTTATTTCTACGGTTACACTTTTAATTCCGGCTTCATCGCCTTCAAGCATATCCAAAACCCTGGCTGAAAAACCGTTCCTCTCAGCCCATCGGGTATACATACGAAAAAGCATTTGCACCCAATCCATTGCTTCGGTTCCACCGGCTCCTGCATGTAATGTGATAATAGCATCATTAATATCATATTCACCCTTCATGAGAGTTTCTATTCGAAGCTTTTCGTATCTGCTTTTAACATCTTCCAGGCCTGGACCTACCTCTTCAAGGACCGATTCATCCTTTTCCTCCAGCCCTAATTCTGTAAGGACAACCACATCCTCACAGTCCTCGATTAATTTATTATAGAAGTCAATTTTATTTTGAAGTGATTTTGTCCGCTGCAAAACCCTTTGAGAATTTTCGGTATCATTCCAAAATCCGGGTTCTGCCGCTCTTTGCTCTAATTCTTCCAACTCGTTTTTCATGCCGGGCAAGTCAAAGTGAATCCCCCAATTCTATAATGTTTTCTTTTAGCTCATCAAGCTCCAGGTTAATCTGTTCCAGCTCTAACAGGCTCATTATTATCATTCCCTTCATATTTAAGACTGTGTTCTTTTTAACAAGTGTCTGCCTCATGCAGTACAAAATATTATACAATGGCCCTGTCTCTTTGTCCAGAAGTCAGGCATCCAGATACTTAATAGCAGCAAGATACGGTCAAGCCCTGTCCCTTTATCCTGAGGGCAGGTATGGCATTAGTTTAGTAAAAATCATTATTATAATGCGGTCACATGAATAATCTTATTCATGTGACAATGCGTCTATGGGTTTAAGGTTGGCTGCTTTATTGGCAGGATACATACCAAATACTATACCAATACACACTGAGAACACAAAGGCTATTATAACCGTTTTGGGGGAAATTGTCGGCTGTATATCCATAAGACTAATAATTAGCTTTGCACCCTGGACACCGAGAATAATTCCTATTACTCCGCCTAATCCGCTTACAATACTAGATTCAATGAGAAATTGAGACATAATATCACGCTTTTTGGCTCCTATAGCCTTTCTGATTCCAATCTCTCTTGTCCTTTCGCTGACAGATACCAGCATGATATTCATTATTCCTATGCCACCTACAAGAAGTGAAATGCCCGCTATTCCTGCCAACACCAAAGTAAATGTCTGAGTAATTACATTTACTGAATCCAATATCTGAGTAAGACTGAACACAGTAAAACTGTCACTTTCGGAGAGCTTTTGGGTGAGAAAATCCTCAATAATAGCAACTGCAGAATCTACAGTTTCCTTGGAGGCTGCCTGAACATAATAGGTAGATATCTCGCTAATCTTTGCCATACGTTGGATAGTCTGAAGCGGAATTATAATCAGTTCGCTCGAGTCAGACAGCACTGAGCCTGAAGCTGATTCAAGGATACCCACTACCTTAAATTTATAACCGTCTATATAGATTTCCTTACCCAAAGGAGGTTCATCATCAAACAATTCCTCCGCTACCTTACTGCCTATTATGGCAACCCTGTTTCTGAAATCATTATCCACATTGGTAATAAACCGTCCTGATTCAACATCCAAATTGACTATATCCTGGTAAGCTTCAAGGACTCCTTCCACAAACACTGTTATATTATTGTCTTTATATTTAATAGTAGCTTCTGCGTGTGCAAACGGGCTAATCCCACCAATGATATTAGGATACCGGTTTTTTAAGTCCATAAAGTCATCCTCTTCGATCTGCCTATCGATACTGATAATATTAACACTTATAAGATTACTGCCCATTCCCTCAATCTGCTCTGTAATGGTTTTTTCTGCACTTTCCCCTAAGGATACCAGCATTATTACTGCCGAAACACCAATAATGACACCCAGCATGGTAAGAAATGATCTGACCTTATTGGAGAGAATACTAGAAATGGCCATAAAAAATGATTGTATAATCTTCATCATCTGCCTCCGTTAACGCCGCACAATGCTAATATGCTTTTACTCTACATAAAAACCGGGCATCATATAGTCATAATTAGGCCCCTGCCCCGTTATTATGACTTCATCACCTTCTGAAAGACCTTCTAAAATCTCCACATAACTAGCACTGGCCAATCCAACCTTTATTGGGACCATATTGTCAGCAGCACTAGGAACTGCATTAGGGCTTTCAGTGAGTTCAGTTCTTTTAAGATTGACCATATACAGATCGTCTATCTTTCTTACCGCTTCAATAGGAAGAAGAAGTGTGTCTGCTTTTTCTGATACAATGATCTCTACATTTGCTGACATTCCGGGCTTTATTCGCTTAGAATCTGACTCAGATAATCGAATAACCACCTCAAAGGATCCAACCCCCCATTTGTTGATTCCTTCGATTGCAATCTTATCAACTGTTCCTTCAAAGATTTGGCGTCCCAGAGCATCTAAGGTAATCTCCGCAGGCAGCCCCTCCTTTACCTCGGCTATGTCTAATTCATCTATCTCAACAGGTATCACCAGCTCTGAATCAGAAGATACTACGGCAATTGATGTTCCTGCCTTAATATCATCTCCTTCTTCAATGAAAAGATTGGATACTACACCATTAATAGGAGCCTCAATCAAGGAATCTGCTATTAAATCTTCCAACTCTTCCTTCAGCCTGTTCAACTGCTCATTCAAAATATCAAGCTCTAATTGGGCGCCTTCAAGAGCATACTGTGCTTTTTCAATATCTAAATCAATATTTTTATTTTCCAATACACAAATTGCATCTCCTTTGGATATTTCGTCCCCCTGCTCCACAAGAACTTCTTTCACCCTTCCTCTTTCGGAGGAGATGAGTGTATGTGAATCGATCCACTCAATCTTGCCTGTACGGAGGGGAGGTACTACCGTGTCATGGGCTAAAACTGAAAAGGAAGCGTTTGCTCCTGCCTCAAAGCCTTCTTTCCCATCAAGAACAACCTCAACATCTGCTATTACCTGCCCGCCATCCTGGGAATTGGTAATTGAAACTACCTCTCCAAGAGTTTTAACATCCTTGTCCAAAAAATCTATCAGGTAAACATATACCCTATGCCCTGATTCGAGGGTTGTTATTTTATTCTTGTCAAAGGGCAAGGTAATCTTAACCTTGCTGTTGTCATTAATTGCACCGAATCTTTGGTCAGTCTGCATGTTGTCTCCCACTCTTACTGTAAGCTCAGATAGAATTCCGGAGTAAGGAGATGTGACCGTTATGCTCTCCTTTGTATTTCTTATATCATCAAGGTTTCTGGCCTGCTCCTTTACATTCAGATTCTGAATATCTATTTTATTCTTTAACTGCTTTATCTCGTCTTCTTTGGCAGAAATGATATCCGATAGATCCATCTCAGCCATCACATCCCCTTTTATTACATAATCGCCATCTGCAACATTAACCCTGCTTATCTCACCAGAAGCATGAGTGAATATCTCCTTTTTTTCTGAGAACTCAGCCTGTCCATTACCTGATACTGTAACTTTCAAATCGCCCCTGATAACCTCTGCTATGGCCAGATTACTGGAGTCAAACTCTCCGGGTAGGTTTCTCGATGCATCAATTATTATTTTGCCTATTAATAATAAAACTGCTATGGCTATTGCAATAATTATTATTTTTTTAGTCCGCTTCATTATGTAAGTACCTCCTATGATACTGTGAACTCTATCTTCTTTTGTCACTTTCTATTCTTCCATCACGAATTCGGATTACCCGGTCGGTATATTGGGATACCTCCTCCTCATGGGTTATAATCACCACAGTAGTCCCCTCTCTGTTCAGGCTCTGGAAAAGCTCCAGGATATCAATGGTTGAATGACTGTCCAGGTTTCCGGTAGGCTCATCAGCCAAAATAATTGCTGGCTCATTTATCAATGCTCTGGCAATAGCCACCCGTTGTTTCTGTCCGCCTGATAGTTCAGTTGGCTTATGATGGAGCCTGTCCGAGAGACCTACCCGCTCCAGAGCCCAGAGAGACCTCTTTTTTCTCTCTCCTGATGACTTTCCTGCATAAACCATTGGCAGTTGGACATTTTGTATGGTGGTAAGCTTAGGCAATAAATTAAAAGACTGAAAGACAAACCCGATTTTTCTATTTCTCACCTCGGTAAGCTTTTTATCCTTTACTGCAGTTACCTCAAGATCATCCAGAAAGTACCTGCCCTCTGTAGGGGTATCCAGACAGCCTAAAATATTCATAAGAGTAGACTTTCCGGAGCCGGAGGGGCCCATGATAGAAATCATCTCGCCTCTGTTTATTTTAAGATTAACGTCCCTCAATGCTTCTACCTGTATAATGCCGTTTGAATAAACTTTACGAATATTTTCCAGTCCTATAATTCTTTCTTTATTCATTACTACGGTAACCCTTCCTTACTTTACTGATTATGAAAGACCTTTCTTAATCCACTGATATTCCATAAAGGCCTTTTGCAGGCCGTGCCTTGCTCTGTTATACTCATTCTGCTGCTTCTCATACTGCATCCTGGCATTTTCCTGCTCAAGCATACTAATCATACCAAGGTTATACTTCAACGTTGCAAGCCTGTAGTCCTCATTGGCCTCCAACAGCTTTTCCTCTTCCTTATCAAGGGCATCCTTTTTGTCTAGCAAATCATTATAGATGCGGTCGAAACTCTTCTCAAGCTCCTTTTCCTTGTTATCGAGGGATAAAAAAGCTTTCTGCAATTCTAATTCAACGTTTTTGTATTCATCTGAGGTTGAGTTATAGTTTTTCTTTGCATCCTTAAAGTCCAGGTTTTTTATCTCATAATCATTACGTTCAATGTTAACAGAATAGCTGTTTTCCTTTGCCTGGGTAAGGTCTTTATCGTAATTCACTGTCAGTTTTTTAGAATCAATTTTCGGTGAAGGCCCTAATATCAGTCGTTTATCCTGCTCTCTTCCCAGTAGTATATTTATTTGTCCGGATATTTCCGCCTTTTGCTCAACCAGATTATCAATAGCAGCATTCAAGTCATCAATGACAGTTTCAATAGCCTCAACATCCTTGTTTTCAGCCATTCCAAGATTTCTTCTCAGTTTTGTGAACTCCAATTCCTTTTTCCTAAGCTCCAGCTGCAGCAGCAAATCTTCATAGTCGAACTCTAGGGAATGATATAACAGGAAAAGGCTCTGAGCTTCCTTTACCATCTGATAATTAATTAGTGTCAACTGAATAATGGAATTGTTCAGGTTGAGCTCTTGAGTTTCAAGCTCACTGTTGCTCATGCCACTTGATGCCAATAAGGCTTCTCTTCTCTGCTCCAGATTCACAATCTCGATGATATAAGCATTTCTTACATAGGCTATACTTGTATTAATTGCGGCATACAAGCCAGAATCTATCTGAGAAGCTGAGCCTCCTTCATCCCCTGTTTCACCCCCGTCACCTTCGCCCTCTGGTAATTCATCATCATGGCCATTATTTCCGGGAAGGTCCGGAGCTACTATGGGCTGTAGTAAAGCCAGCTGATTCTGATAATACTCAATTTCCATATCGATATATGCAATCTGCCTTTTCAGATCACTTTCCGAACCGGACTTAACATTCTTCAAATCCTTCAATGTTTCATTCAGGGAATCTAGCGACAGCATGTTAGATTGAATATTAAGATTTCGTTCAAATATACTATCCTGGATTTTCTCATATCTTAGTATGAATACATCTTCATTATCAGCGTCTGCAAAAGCTGAAATACTGAAAGAAGAAATAAGCACTGCAACTAAAAAAATCGATATTACCTTTTTCATGCTACTATGTATCCTCCGTTTCCAGTAATATTGTGTCATCTACTAATTATATCAATTTTTTATTAGAAAATTATGAATAATGTATTAACATATAATCATTTTTGTACCATTGTATTAATCACCTAATACAATGGTACAGGTGTTTTTTTACATTGTCAACCCATTTTTTTGAGTATATCGGGGTAAACCGGTGGAATCAGGCTGGAGGGATTGGACTGGAGGGCTAGTTTTTCAAATTTATTTTCTATGGTAAAATAAATTTATGAAAAATCAGATTAATTGTTTTAAGTGTAAATATTATTATATAACCTGGGATAAGCATCGGCCTAACGGATGCAAATATTTTGGCTTTAAAGGCAAAGTTATGCCATCCCAAACAGTTAAGAATTCCAGCAAGGAAGAATGTAAGGCCTTTATTCTAAAAAACGCTGACCACTGATTCTACTCAATTAATAATTAAAATGGGAATAAAAAGAGGGAGGCCAGTGTTTGACCTCCAGAATTTCTATTGGGGGATTTTCGAGACTTTTAGCAACAACGGTCGTCAAATCTTCCGCAGCCTTTTCCGTCAAAAATACCTGGGCAGAAGCATATTACTAAAACAATGATAATAATTATCCACCATATATTATCTCCACCAAAAAATCCGCCTCCACCGCATCCACAATCCTGCCTGCAGCAATCACTCATAATTTACACCCCGTTCTGTTTCGGCCTTATTCATATTATGCAGGGTGTAAGTTTAATGACACAGAGCATCAATTAAACCTTCTGAGCATATCCTCATATAAAGCCTTATATTCACGGGCTGAATGCTGCCACGAGAAATCCTGGCTCATGCAGGTTTTTATTAATGCTCTCCAGTCCTCTTTATTTTTATATACTTCAACAGCTCTTGCAATTGCGTCCTTCATTTCGTGAGCATTATAATTTGCGAATGAAAATCCTGTGCCTTCCTTTGTAAATTTATTGTAAGGAATTACGGTATCCTTAAGACCTCCTGTCTCTCTGACAATCGGAACAGTTCCATAACGCATGGAGAATAATTGTGATAACCCACAGGGTTCATATAATGAAGGCATAAGGTACATATCGCTTCCGGCATAAATCCGTTGAGCCAAGGTAGCATCATATTTTATATTTGCAGACACCTTGCCCGGGTATACTCCTTGAGCATATGAGAAGAAATCTTCGTAACGCTTATCACCTGTACCCAATACTACAAATTGAATACCTATTCCGATAAGCTCATGGAACAAGTATTCCACCAGATCCAGGCCTTTTTGGTCTACCAAGCGGGAAACGATAGAGACTATCGGTACCTCATTGGTAACATCCAGACCTAAATCCCTCTGAAGCATCCTTTTGTTCTCGTACTTACCCGAAAGATCATCTATATCGTAATTGGCATATAGTCTTGTGTCGGTTCTAGGATCATTGACCTGACAGTCTATGCCATTTACAATGCCATACATATCACCAGAACGCCGACGAATGAGATCCTGAAGCTGTTCCCCATAAAAATCATATTTGATTTCTTCAGCATAGGTACGACTGACAGTGCTCAAGGTTGAGGAGTAGGATAACCCAGCCTTCAAAAAGTTAATCTGGTCAAAGAATTCGACACCATCTACATTGAAACACTTCCAGTCAAGCCCCAGTAGATCCCCTAAAATATTCTTATGGAAAACTCCCTGGTATTTCAGATTGTGTATGGTAAACAATGTATGTATTCTTTTATAGAATCCACTTCCCATGCTGCGATATTGTGCATCTAACAAAAGACTTACCATACCGGTCTGCCAGTCATTTAAATGAATAATATCAGGCTTAAAATCTATTATAGGCAAAACATCCAAAATGGCTCTGCAGAAAAAGCTAAAACGTTCTCCATCTTCATACAAGCCGTAGAGGCTTTCTCTAAAGAAGTAATACTCGTTATCAAGAAAATAAAAGGTAACTCCACCATACTCAAGCTTAAAAATACCACAATACTGTTTACGCCATGAAAGCTCAACCTCACAGCTTCCCAAAAACTCCATCTGAGATACGAATTCTTTAGCAATCTGCCCGTATTTTGGCATGACCACCCGAATATCAACACCTAACTCCTTTAGAGCCTTAGGCAATGAACCTGCCACATCAGCAAGGCCTCCTGTTTTGGCAAAAGGCTCAACCTCAGACGAAGCGAACCATACTTTTAGCTTTTGCATTGCAAAACTCCTCTCCTAAAATATTACACCATGAATCAATCAGATTAATTATACCATTTTTTCACTTACAAAGCACATTCACAAATAATGTACGAATAAACTGATACATATCGATAAAACTATGTATGGAGGCGATTATATGAAAAAAAAGAAGAAGAAATCAATTCATACAGATACATTTAAAAGATATGTAACAAACGCAGTCACGGAGATAAAGGAGACAATAGGCGAAGGAAATATTCCAATATCCTCAGATGAGGCGGTAGAAGAGGCAAGGGATTGGGGAAGCAACGGAAGCAGGCTATGAAAAAGGGGCACTAAGCCCCTTTCATAGTCCTTTATTAATTGACAAAGGTATAATTCATGCCTGAGTTATTGTCCCAGTTTTCAGCACAATCCTTAAAGACTATGTTTACATTTTTCCCTTGCTCAATAGGCAATATAGCCATATAGGATCCGGCGCTCTCCTGATTTAGGGGCATGGTGGAAACACTCTCCCAATTTTGATTGCTTCCATATCCATATACAGCATCAACAGATTGAGCACCACTTTTAACAAGCAACCCTGAATATGTTATTTTAGCCTGGTTTTCAGACGTTTTTTCAAATGTCACACCAGATTTTGAATAGGATTGAATTCCATATTTTGATACATCATTGGCCAATTGGTCGGAGTATTCCTCCTTGAAAAAGGATTCCTTGCTTTTCTTTCCGGCAGCCTTTTTAGTGGTTTTTGGCTTCTCATTCATCATATTGTCCAATATACTCATGAGTCATTCTCCTCCTTCCGACCCACTTAGTATTGGACTATTATTTATTTTTTATTAATAGGAACTAAGTCAGTTCAATATGGCAACCCTGAGTAATTTTCAACTATTTTACAAAATGTTCCAATAATTCTACTGCATTTTCTACATCCTTCATATCCACAATTTCAGCCGAGCTATGAATATGTCTGGTAGGAACAGATACGCCACCTGAAGGTATACCTCCTGCTGTTATGTGAATACTGCCCGCATCGGTACCACCAAAGGTCATAATTTCAAATTGATAGGGTATATTTGCGGACTTGGCCCTTTCAATCAATCTGTCCTTTACGGCAGGGTGCGAAATAACGCTGGCATCTTTTATTTTTATTGTAGGACCAGCTCCTAAACGCACCGCCATAGGCTTGCTTTCTGGGGTATCTCCTGTACCTGTTACATCTACAGCCAGGGCCATATCAGGAACAATACCAAAGGCTGCTGTCCTGGCTCCCCTTAGCCCAACCTCTTCCTGAGCAGTAAAGACATAGTATATTTCATTGTCGGTCTTCGGGGAATTCAGAGCCATCTGAACAAGGATTGCACAGCCTATTCTGTTATCCATGCATTTTGATATAATCTTTCCGTTCTGAAGCTTTGTATCAGCAGCATAAACCGCCTGATCGCCAAGCTTGACCATTCCTTCGGCCTCTTCCCTGCTTGTTGCACCTATGTCAATGTACATCTTATCAAGCTTCAGCTTCTTTATATCATCTATATTTTCCTCATACCAAATAACACCTGTGGTGCCATTTTCAAATACAACTCTCTGGCCTAAAATCACCTGGGGACGAAGTCCCCCGATATTTCCGAACCTTAGAAATCCCTTATCATCAATAAAGGTTACAATAACCCCTATCTGATCCATGTGGGCAGCCAACATAAACTTTTTCCCACTGCCCTTCTTAACGCATATCAAATTTCCCAGAGCATCTTCTCTTATTTCATCAACCTTATCCTTTAAAATGCTCCTTATAAGTGCCGAAACCTGCTTTTCATTTCCTGATGGGCCATAGGCACCAGCTAATTTATTTATTAATTCAAACATATTCTTTTCCCCCTTCTTCGCGATAGAGATCTATTGATACACCAAGGCTCTCCAAAAATCTTTTTGAAAGCCTGTATGAATTTTCAAAATCAGAAATGTCCATTACTGATACCGGAGTGTGAATATATCTGCACGGGACTGCAATTACAGCCACCTTTACTCCCTCGGCATTGGCCTGTATTCTGCCCGCATTAGTGCCCCCTGAAATTGTTCTCTTAAATTGATAGGGAATTTTGTTATTCTTAGCAACATCTATTATTTTATTAACTAAATCTCTGTCGGTAATTACGGTTCGATCCATGAGGGTAAGAACAGGACCATCTCCGCTTACAGTGCTCATGTCATGTTCTTTAGTATCGGGAACATCATAACAGGTGGTCCCCTCCAATATCAAAGCAATATCAGGCATAATCTGATATGAAGCCGTCTTGGCACCCTTTAAACCCACTTCCTCCTGGACGGTAAAGCATCCGTATAAATCAAACTCGTAGCTATGCTTTAAAAGCTCTATAAGCACAGCACAACCCACTCTGTTATCTAAAGCCTTTGCCATAAGCTTATTATCTCCAAACTCGACCGGATCATATAAAAAGGCAACCATATCTCCCACCTGAACCTTTTCTTCTGCCNGTTCCCTATCCTTAGAACCAATATCAATTGTCAATTGTTTAATGTCAACTGCAGAGGCTCTTTCCTTTTTCTCCTGAAGATGTATGGGCTTATAGCCTATTACACCCGGGACACAGGTTTCACCAATTCTGACCCGTTTTCCCACTAAAACTCTTCCTTCAATACCACCAACGGTCTGGAATTTCAACAATCCCTCAGAGGTAATATGGGTTACCATCAGGCCCACCTCATCCATATGAGCATCAACCATTACTTTAGGTCCATTTCCTCTTCCCTTTTTATAGGTTATCAGGTTTCCCATATTATCTACATAATAATTATCAACATAATCCTTAATAATTGAGATAATATACTCCCTTACCGGTTTTTCCTCCCCTGATATTCCATCAAGGGCTGTAAGCTTTTTTAGATTATTTAATGCTTCCTTCATTATTTTTCCCTCCCTGCTATATAACGCGCCGCCAGTCTGCCCGTGGCAATTACATCGTCGACAGATATCATTTCAACAGGAGTATGCATATATTTTGAGGGTATAGAAAGAAGTATTACAGGGATGCCCTCTTTTGCAACAGCATGAGCGGCTGCCTCGGTGCCGGTATCACCGGTCTCAGGATCAATCTGATAAGGAATATGTTCATCCTTTGCGAGCTTAATCATTGCCTTAACATGTTCTCTGTTCAAGATTGGCCCTATCCCTATGGCTGTACCCTTTCCCAGGGGAAAGCTTGAATCTGCTGGAGTACCGGGCATATCACCATGGCATACATCAATTACAATTGCTAAATCAGCATCAATTCTATAGGATGCACAAATTGCTCCTATTAGCCCCAGTTCCTCCTGAACAGTGGCTACCACATAGACATTGTCATCATGATTAAGCTTTTTAAGCTCCTTTAGCGTTTCAACAATGGCTGCTACACCACATCTGTTATCCAGGCTCTTCCCTGCTATTCTGTTGTTCATCATCTTTTGAGCAGGACTGTTAAAGGACACCATATCCCCTATCGTCACAAGCTCTTTAGCCTTTTCGCCACTAAGGCCAATGTCAATTCTCATATCTTCAAACTTCACGGCCTTATCCTTATCGGCAGGGTCTATCAGATGAGGTGCCTTTGCACCAATAACCCCGAAAAGATCATGCTTTCCATGCACAGTTACCTCCATTGCTCCTATAGTCTTAACATCCACACCACCTACAGGAGCAAATCTTAGAAATCCGCTTTCTTCAATATCGGTAACGATAAGACCAATCTCATCGTAATGTGCTGTTATTAAAATGTTCTTAGGCTCTGAAGCCTGGCCCTTTTTTAAGCCTACAACATTATAAAAGCCATCTATATAAACCTCGTCGCAATATTCCCGAAAAACCTCGGCTATCGCATCGCTTGCTTCATTTTCTCTTCCTGAAACAGCCCTCAAATCGCTAAGCTTTATTATTAACTCGCCACAATGCATCATATCAACACCTCACCTGTATTTATTGTTTGTATCATGAACCAGCCCCGGCTCCCTTAGTACCGTAAATAGCAAATGGTATAGTTATGCCTGTGAGCACTGTAATACTATGTGCTGTCACTGGGTGCACCGGCCACTTCATATCAACCCAGTATCCCTGTAAAACTAACTATAAACATATAGTATGATTATTATACCATGATTTTTGATCTAGCAATAATCATGTAGGCCCGGGTGCCTGGAGGCAAATGGAGTAAGAACCTTGCAGCAGCATTCAACTGACGGCATGTAGCTGATACAAGGATTGAAATAAGCCGGAATCCTCCGAAGGATAGACCGCAGACAATGGCTCTGCTTGAAAAGCTAGAGGGACCCGGCCCATAGTATTGTTTTTGATTCGATCATTATGGGTAAATATATATACAATTATCCTTCGAAGTTATGTTTTATTCGGAACGCATGATCAGCTGAAGTCAGGAGAGATCATTATGTATATCCATGCTCCTTCATTACATGATAGAATGATCAATAATTATTCAGTTTCCATGGAAACAAAGAATCCTGTAGGCTCACCTCAGGNACCCACTGATTCGTTAACCCGAGTCGGTCAGGCATCTGGTACACTTAATCCCCTAAGCACCAGTAAAACAACTGGGTGCCAGGCCTGCAAGAATCGCAAGTATGTTGATATTTCGAATGATTCCAGCGTTTCGTTCCAGACTCCCACCAATATTCCTGCTTCAGCTTCATTCTCTAAAGTTTCTTCCCATGAACAGGAACATGTTTCAAATGAGAAGGCTAAAGCGGCTAGAGATGGCAGACGGGTAATATCGCAGTCGGTGCAGATCTATTTTGATGTCTGCCCTGAATGCGGAAAAGTATATTCATCAGGTGGCAAAACCACCACAATAACAAAAGCCGAGCCTCAGAGGCCCGACTTTTTCAAAGAAAAGATTAACGAATTTATGCTGGGCCATTTTGGCACCAGGATTGATACATATGTCTAAGTAAAGGGGATATATCGCGCGCGGGCTTTAGCTCCCCGTCTCAGGATCGATACATATGTCTACATAAAGGAACGGTTAATGCCTTCGAAGCAATTCAAATCATACCCCTCACTTCCAACAAGACACAGAACCGTCCCCTGCCTTACTGTCTATTGCTACACTACCTTGCTGCAGCGCTCGCAAAGGGTTGGTTTGTCATGATGGTGACCAACTGTTGTTGAATAAATCCAGCAGCGCTCACATTTTTCACCGTCAGCCTCTAGAACTTCAACCTCAAGCTCTTCACCGTCAGTTTCCTTAAGTTCTACCTGTGATGTGATAAATACAGTAGGTAGAATCTCAAGGTTTTCTTTAAGCAACTCAAATATCTCTCCCTTGGCTTTGATAACCAGCTTAGCCTGCAGGGATTGACCAATGAGTTTCTGATTTCTTGCTTCCTCAAGTGCCTTTAACACACCGTCCCGAACCTCTAAAATCCTGTCCCATTTCTGTGCAAGAGCTTCATCCTCATACTCGGCTTTAGACTCGGGCCAATCATTTAACATAATACTTTCAGCATTATCCTTGTCTGTATGGGGCAGATACTGCCAGATTTCCTCAGCAGTAAAGGCCAGAACCGGAGCCAGGAGCCTTGTAAGTGTATCTAGTATGATATACATTGCAGTCTGTCCTGCACGGCGAGCTTTTGCATCTGGCTCTGAAGCATACATTCTGTCCTTGGTAACATCCAGGTAGAAACTGCTCATGTCAACAACACAGAAGTTATGGATGGCATGTAGCATCGCGTGGAATTCATACTCCGAATACGCCTTCTCTATTTTGTTTACTAGCTGATTCATCCTTAGAAGCGCCCATTTATCCAGCTCCTCTAATTCGCTGTAAGGCACAGAATCCTTATTAGGATCAAAGTCACTTATGTTTCCTAGAATAAATCTTGCTGTGTTACGGATCTTTCTATAGCTCTCTGTAAGCTGCTTTAATATATCATTGGAAATACGGATATCCACCTTGTAATCACTTGAGGAAACCCAAAGCCTGAGAATGTCGGCTCCATATTGCTTGCAGATGTCCATTGGATCAATTCCGTTACCTAAGGATTTACTCATTTTTCGTCCTTGGCCATCAACAACATAGCCATGGGTAAGAACCTGACGATATGGTGCTCTGCCCTTTACAGCTGTAGCCGTTAAGAGGGATGACTGGAACCAGCCTCTATGCTGGTCAGAGCCCTCCAAATACATATCAACAGGCCAGCCCAGCTCTGGATTTGCCTCAGCTACAGCGATATGGCTAGAGCCTGAATCAAACCAGACATCCATGATGTCGTTTTCCTTTTTAAAGTCACTGCCACCGCATTCACATTTATAGCCTTCGGGCAGAATATCTTTTGCTTCATATTTAAACCATGCATTTGAACCCTCTTTTGCAAAAAGAGTCTTAATTGCATTAATTGTCTCATCGTTGATGATTTCCTTGCCGCAGTCCCTGCAGTAGAAAATAGGTATTGGCAATCCCCATATACGCTGACGGGAGATACACCAATCACCACGGTCCTCTACCATTTTGGTAATACGGTCCTCACCCCATGATGGTATCCATCTTACATCCTTAATTGCCTCAAGAGCCTGCCGCCTGAACTTATCAATAGAAATGAACCACTGCTCGGTAGCCCTATAGATTATAGGATCCTTACAGCGCCAGCAGTGCGGGTATGAGTGTTCAATTGGTTCCTCTGCCAGCAGAAGGTTTGTATCCTTCAGCGTCTGCAGTATTGCCTTATTTGCTGCCTTATAGTATAGTCCCGCAAATTGTCCGGCTTCATCTGTCATATGACCTTTATCATCTACCGGTACTACCATACCGATTTCAGGATATTTTCTGCAGACATCAAAGTCCTCGGCACCATGGCCTGGAGCTGTGTGAACACATCCTGTACCTGCTTCCAGAGTAACATGATCTCCGACAATAACAAGGGATTCACGATCCAAGAACGGGTGAGCACAGACTACATACTCCAACTCACTACCAAGTATTTCTCCAAGGATTTTGTATTCACTGATATTGCTTGCCTTCATTACATTTTCAACAAGCTCTTTTGCCAGGATGTAGCGCTCTGAATTGGCCTCTACAACCACATATAAGAACTCTGGATTAAGTGATATTGCGAGGTTTCCGGGCAAGGTCCAGGTAGTGGTAGTCCAGATTACCACATAAAGGTTATCAAGTGTATCAACTATACCATTTAGCTTACCCTTATCATCCTTTACAGGGAATTTGACATAGATAGATGTGCCATGGTCATCCTGATATTCTATCTCCGCCTCAGCCAGAGCAGTTTCACAGGAAGCACACCAATAAACAGGGCGCATTCCTTTATAAATACATCCAAGCTTCGCCATCTGGCCAAAAACCTCTATTTGCTTTGCTTCAAATTCCGGCTCTAATGTAATATACGGATTGTCCCAGTCAGCCATAACACCAAGTCTTTTGAAGGATCCACGCTGCTCATCCAGATACTTCCTTGCAATTTCTTCACAGGCCTCTCTGAAAACCACAGGACCTACTTCATGGCGATTAAGTCCCTTTTCTTTAATAGCCTTCAGCTCTGTTGGAAGGCCGTGAGTATCCCACCCAGGGATATAGGGAGTGTAATACCCCTTCATATCATAGTAACGCAGGATAATATCCTTTAATACTTTATTCAGGGCCGTTCCTAAGTGAATGCCACCATTTGCATAGGGAGGTCCGTCATGGAGGACAAACTTCTTGCCCTTATGCTTGTTTCTCTCAAGGCGCTTTTTATAAATATCCTTCTCCTGCCATACCTTCAGCATCTGCGGTTCTTTTTCAGGAAGTCCTCCTCGCATAGGGAAGGCTGTCTTTGGCAGATTAAGCGTTTTACCGTAATCCTCTGACATATTATCAATCCTCTCTTTTCTTTATCTATATATCTATTAGCAATATTTATATAATCATAATAAAAAAGCCTGTCGTCACACTGGGACGAAAGGCTCTGTTCGCGGTACCACCCAAATTACAGCATAATATCATAATATTATAGCTGTCACTCATAGGGATAACGGCCCTTACCGGCTCACCTTACTAGGGAAAAGAGAATGGCTCCAAATCCTTTTCGGGCTGCTGCTCACGGGTGATATTCAGATTCAATATCATATGGGATTTCAGCAAGCCTGATAAGGCCTTCCCAACTCTCTGTAATGATAATCTGTAGAATCCTACTGGTCCAGTCATCGCATTTACTTCAAATTCTTATTCAATAAATTATATTCATAAAAGATATCCCATGTCAAGGAGTATGATGGGATATCGTAATTTGGGCTGGCTATATTATATATTTACTAATTCTTTATTGCATATCTAAAAGCTTTGTCTTGATGTCATCCTCTAAAGTCTTAAGCTCATTTTCAACCTGTGCCCTTCTTGCCCGGCCGTCGGCTTGAATCTTAAGAGTTTCCTCCAAGGTGTAAATTAAGTCGCTATTAACCTTTTTCAATGTCTCAATGTCAACAATACCACGCTCATTTTCCCTGGAAAGCTCTATGGAACTTGTTTTTAGCATTTCTGAGTTCTTTGCCAAAAGCTCATTTGTAGTGTTTGTAACATCCCGTTGAAGTTTCAGTGCCGATTGCTGGCGAAGCATGGTAATGGCAATAGCAATCTGATTCTTCCAAAGAGGTATGGTGTTCATAATAGAACTTTGTATTTTCTCAACCAATGTCTGATCATTATTTTGAATCAGACGAATCTGGGGAGCGGTTTGGATTGCAATCATTCTGCTTAGCTTTAGATCGTGGAGTTTCTTTTCAAAGCGTGATATCAACTCAGCCATGTCCCTGACCCTTTGGGCGTCAACAGGATCCCCTGTTTTTTTAGCTCTCTCCTGCAATGCGGGCATCTCTTTATTATTCAGATCCTTCAGCTTCAATGATCCGGCCATAATGAATATATCAAGCTGCTTTAAGTAATCCAGGTTTTTTTCATACATGGTATCCAATGAGGTAATATCACGAATAAGCTGCAATTTCGCCCTGTCTAGCTGATCAATTATTTTTTCTATCTGGACGCTGATCTTATCATATCTGGCTATGAATTTATTGGTTTCCCGTTTAAAGCTTCTGAAAAGCTTTGAGAAGCCTTTCTGATTTGGATCAAGGGCATCAATATCAACATCCTGAACCTTAACCAATAAGTCGGTAAGAACCTCTCCTACCTCGCCACTATCCTTTGCTCTTATTTGATCAAGCATGGAATCGGAGAACTTCGATATGTCACTTTGAGCCAGAGAACCATACTGAATGATACCCTGGGAATCAGAGATATCTATTTTTGAGGCAATATCCAAGACCTGCTGTCTTTCCTCATCAGTCATCTCATTCCATTTGTTTACATCATAATCTGCAGTGGCGTTCATAGCTGCCTGTGCAGGCGCTGATTGTACCTGTCCTTCCATAACCATTACCATACCTTTCTCATTACTATTACTATTAACGTCCTGCCCCTGTTGAAGATTCATTTTTTGGATTCTTCTTAGTTTTCATATTACCCGCAAGGGTCTCAAACACTTTTATTTCTGTATCCAAATCTATAACATCGTTTGCGAGCATCTTTTCCTTCTGCTTTAAGAAGGTTAGACGCATGTTTTTCAGAGATTTTTCAGTGCGCTCTAATGTTTCTACAGCGCCTGCTGGCATTGGTCTCGTTGTGGCTAATTCAGCATACTTTACAATAATTTTATGTGTGGGTTCCAGATAATAAGTAATAAACTGCTTGACCACGCGAATATCATTAGGGTCCTTTCTGAGTAACTCAAACATGGACTCGGCTATTCTGCACAAGTCTTCAACCTCATGGCATATCTCTGCCTGAGACAGTTTTTTGACAGCCTCTCTCATGCCGGCGGTAAGCTTACGCCCGCTCTTGATGGTGTTCTCCAGATCGGCTCTTGTCAGGCCCTCTGCCACCAGAGATCCATCCTTCTCTTTTTTATTCANAAGAAGAGTAACTACTAACCATCCAATTACCCCACCTATGAGAGCTACTTCTATTATTGAAATAACAAACATCAACAAAACAAAAACTGCTACACCTGATATGATTGAAAAGACTCTGCTTTTTGTTGACATTTTCAATTTAATTTCACCACCATTACCTTATTACACATATTACTATTTTACTCTAATTAAGTATTCGGGTAAAGAGTTTGGATAAATTATCAGGAACAACTCTGTTTGTTACCGGGTCTATAAAATCCATATCCAGCAATACCCTATTATCGGTTATAATACTTTCTCCTACTATTCTATCGGGAAAACTTCCCTCTATCACCATATATTTTTTCCTGTATTCTTTTTTCCAAATTGTTTTAGGTGCATGTTCTTCTAATATCTCCCTGATATCAATTGTTTTTACCTTGTCATCTGCAAGGAACTCAGGAATTACAGAGTTNTTCAGAGAGCAAGCATAATCCAACGCCAAGAGCGAATGAAGGGTAATTGAGTCTATACCCTCTATATCTAATGCATATTCTCGTATAAGCTTAAAAAGACTTGCGGCTGACATGGGCTGATATAATCTGCATTTTTGCATCAAAAATTTAGCAAATCCTTCATATAAGTCAAAGGGGGTATCAAAGAATTCAACTATATATTCCAGACTATAGGTAAAGCGTCCTGAATTCCATGTCCGGTCCAGAACCTCTTCTACTTCCTTTAGTATAAGTATCTCATGAACACCCAGATATTTATTCTCTATAATCTCATAAGGTGGATATTCCCTGTATTTAAAGCCGTGTTTTTCAGCCTCTTCTCTTATTCTGGTGCCGCGAAGCAGCTTTAAAAAACCTAATTGCATGTGATGAGCCTTTATCTCATAAATTCTGTTAAAGGCTTCCTTAAAGGATTCCAAGGTATCATACGGTAAGCCGGCAATTAGATCTGTATGAATATGGATATTGCCCTTTGACATAAGAACTTTTAGATTAGATATGGCTTTTCCCACATTCATAACCCTCGATACCTCTTTTAGGGCATCGGGGTTAACTGACTGAATGCCTGCCTCGAGCTGAACAAGTCCCGGTCTCATGGATGCCAGACAATCGATCTGAGCTTTTGTTAGAATATCTGGATTTATCTCAAAATGAAACACTATATCTTCATTTGAGAAGCCTTTAATAATATCCCAAATCGCAAGAGCATGCTTTTCGTTAGCGTTAAAGGATCTGTCAACAAACTTGATAACCTTAGCCTTTGCTGCTACAAGCTTCTCAAGGTCTTTTTTAATCTCATCAATCGGATGAAAAACCATTCCCCTGCTCAATGAAGAAAGACAATAGGAGCATCTGTAGGGACAACCTCTTGATGATTCAATGTAGGCAATTCTATCCTTAATCCTTGCTAAGTATTCAGAACTGAAGGGAGATATATAATCATTTTTATTACAGCTGTCCTGTAAAAGTTCTTCCTTGATCCGGTCACTATTTCCTCCCTTTATTTGCTTAAGCAGCATGGGAAAACGATATTCACCCGCTCCTTTAATCAGATAATCGGCACCAAAGGCATAGTAGTCTTCTTGAGCACCTGAGTATCCAGTCTCAGGGCCACCAACTATTATTCTGCACTTCGGTCTAGCTTTTTTTAAGTCATTTATCAACTTTAACATAACATCCCTATTCCATATATAACATGAAAAAGCGACCACATCAGGATTTTCATCCAATATGGAGGCCCAGATTTTCTGTTGGGAGTCATTAATCGAAAACTGCATTACCTTTACCGGAATATTATGTTGTTCGCATGCAGCCTTCAAGTACCAAACCGCCAAGCCTTCATGTTCATATCTTGCGTTTATTGCTACAAGTAAAATGTTCATTATATCCTCTCATCCAGCTGTCCTTTTAGTATTTTACATTACTTAAATAAGGAGCTACTTTAATTATCATTAAGATTTGATTAGAATTAATTCCTATACTATACTATAACAGGTTTATAGCTGCCAAAGCAATTTAAGCGGCTCGGTCATTGTACCAGGTATACTTTGCATTTAATTATTTTACTAATGGCTGATAATTATTAATATAATCTTCTTGTGTTTGAAGTCATATATGTTACAATTCTTTTAAAGAATGTAATTATTAATATTGTTAGAAATCATTTGTGGAGGTTACCCTATGAAAATAACATCCAAACCCTTTGGACTATTGCCGGACAATTCTCAAGTCACACTATATACTCTTTCGAATAATAATGGCCTAAAGGCTGATATTATTGATTATGGCGGAATAATAGTATCCCTGATGGCTCCGGACAGAAATGGCGTTTTTAAGGACATCGTATTAGGCTTTGACAATATTGAGGACTATCTTGACAGGTCCCCCTGCTTTGGTGCTATAGTGGGACGCCATGCTAATCGTATAGAGGACGCCGAGTTTGAAATTGATGGGGTTAAGTATGTTTTAGATAAAAACGAGGGGAAAAACCATATACACGGTGGTATAAAGAGCTTTGACAAAAAACTCTGGGATTCTAGAATTATAAACGATAATCAGGGAGAAGCCTTAGAGCTTAGCTTATTTAGTCCTGATGGTGATCAGGGCTATCCGGGCAATTTAGAGGTAAGGGTTATTTACAGGCTCAATGATTCTGACGAATTGGAAATTGAATATTATGGAGCCGCCGACAAAAGTACAGTTCTTAATCTTACAAATCACAGCTATTTTAATCTTTCAGGACATGATAGCGGAAGTATAATAAATCACGAAATAAAGATTGAAGCTGATTTCTATACTCCTATTAATTCTGAATCCCTGCCAATTGGTGAGATTCACAGCGTTAAGGATACCCCCTTTGATTTTACCGGGTTCAGAACAATACAGGACGCCCTTACCTCCTATCCTGACAACCAGCAGCTTAAATTCGGTACCGGATTCGACCACAATTTTGTTTTGCGCAATTATAACGGTAAGCTTAACGAAAGCTGTCAGGCATATGAACCAGAATCCGGACGACTCATGATCTGCTATACCACAATGCCTGGATTACAGTTTTATACCGGAAATCATCTGAAGAGTGCCGGCAAAGGAAAGGATCAAGTCATCTACGATGACCGCCATGGTTTTTGCTTTGAAACTCAATATTTCCCTAACTCAATGAAACACAGACATTTTCCATGGCCTATATTGACAGTTGGCAATATGTATCATCATAAGACTGTTTATAAATTTAGCACCAGATAAATTTGGAGGGCCTATATGAAATCCCTTATAGAGTATGTAGAGGCTAAGCTGGAGGACTTTAATGTCAGAGAGTTCTGCTCAGTTGACGGGCTTGTTCTGTCACAGCTGTCATATGTATACCTTGACAATCTGGTACCGGGCTTAGATTCTGACTCTTCCTTCACTCGAATAGGTGATCTGCTCAAAGCTGAATGCTTTGAGAACATGTTTAAAGGCTTGCTTTTTCCAGACAATAATAAGAAGCTTTTATTTGCATTGGCTGCGAGTCCAAGATTCAGGAATATAAAAGCAGGCTACTATACCAATAAATTAGATCATAAAGAGGAAAAGCAGTTCTCAGCCATAACATTTTTTCTTCCTGATCAGACAACCTTTATAGCTTATCGCGGAACAGATATGACCTTAACCGGCTGGAAGGAAAACCTCAACATGGCCTTCAAGAGTCCTGTTCCTGCCCAGGAAGAAGGTGCCACCTATCTAAATCTCATAGGCGAAAAAGTCAAAGGGCCTCTTCGAGTTGGTGGCCATTCAAAGGGCGGAAATCTTGCAGTCTATTCCTCTATGTATTGTCTTCCTGAAATACAGGACAGAATAATTAATGTTTATAGCTTTGATGGACCGGGATTTAAGGATAGTGTTTTTCAGAATCCAGAATTTCTTAATATCGAGGACAGAATCATTAAGTTTCTGCCCCAGTCATCCATTGTTGGTATGCTTCTTCAATGTCAGGAAAGATATAAGGTTGTTGCAAGTAATCAGTGGTGGAGTGTTTCACAGCACGATCCTTTTACCTGGCTTATCGACGGTGATGATTTTCATTATGTCAAAAACGTTTCAAACAGGTCAGTCAATATGAATAAAACCCTGAACAAGTGGCTAAGTACGTTGTCTGACAAGGAGCGGGAGCGATATGTGGATGCCCTGTATAAAGCAATGGAAGCAATAAACTCTGCTTCCATCAACGATTTTTCCGATATACATATAAATGAGATAACCCAAATACTGAAATCGGTAAAAAATATTGAGCCCGAAACAAGAAAAATACTGTCAGCTACTATACGAGAACTGATAGTGCTTTATATCAGAAACTATCAACCCCCTAAACGAGACAGAAACGAATAGCAAGAATGACCGTTATAGTGCTGTTGAGAGGTGAAAAAGCTTGAACAACACTAAAAAAATACTAATGGAAAATGATAGAATCATTATTAATAATTATTGGGGTTATTTAGGAGATAAGTATTTATTGTATTTAGGCCCACTTATTTTTTTTGGCGTTTTAATTAAAATAGCTATTGAGGATAGAAATCTAATAGTTTTTCTAATTGCAATTCTTATTTTGGTTCTTGCTGCCTTTACAACACATGTTCATAAGAAGACTTCAAGACATGAAGAAGGATATCAATATATTATTGATAAATCCAAGCAACTGCTGATTATTAAGAAGATCGAAGGGCTTTCAATTAAAACAGATTGCCACTCCATCAGTTATAAATTAAAGATGAAAATAACCGGGGGCTATGACTCCGAGGAAGAAAAGCCCTATTTTGATTTATTTATTTGTATTTATGATAAGGAACTTCTGATTCAGCAAAGTTTTAATAAAAATGAAGTCAGAAAGCAGATTGATGATATTATTCTTTTCTTAGATATACCTAATATGCCCGTTGAAGAATCTAAGAGTGTATTTGTAATAGCAAAATCTGATTCTTCTAAAGAGAAAAGCCTTGATGGGTTAAATATAAAAGAGTCAGTTCCTGATACGGCAATAAGGCTCTTAAGAGATAAATTAGATGAAATGAATATACAGGAAGGTAAAACTAGACTGCCCCTATTGGAGGAAACATACACGGTTAAAGTGGTAAATCAGAAATTAATCATCAATGTGGGAAGGAACTTCATTTTATTCTTTATTACCCTGATTCTATGTTCACTGTTGACTTATTACATGCTGCTGGGCAATACCATAACTCTTGAGCAAACAGCCAATAACAGTATAGTATGCGAGATCAAATATACATTTTTGGGGGTAGACAAATTAGTAGTTAATAGACTGACCCTTACAGACATAAAGGACATTATTACAGAAACCGATGATGAAGGAGACACCACATACATATTTAAGCATCAGAATTATAATACATATAAGCCTTCTTTAAAAGGCATCAGCCAGGAGGATCTCCAGGCAATGAAAGCCTTTTTAAAAGAAGATGTCCACAACCCGGGACAACAACTTATTGTGAAGGGTGAGACGCATATTCTATATATTCTGTTCTCGCTGTTTTTAATGGTCCAGACGCTATCTATGATAATATCCAGTGTTTCGATACTATTAAAAATTAAAATAAAGAAAATACTGATAAACAAGGATAATGAAAAAATTGTTGTAACCTTTAGCAAAGCATTGAAAAAAGAAAATCAAGAATATCCTTTAGACATTCTTGATAATATTGAAATAAAAGAAATCAGTAATGATAAGTTTTTGTTTATACAAATCCTCAACAAGTCTTTAAGTTTAGGCAATATAAGGGGATCTAAGAAGCTGAGTGAAATCGGGATGTTTATAGAAAGCTTATAATCAAGCTATATATCCAATCCGTCATTGTGGAGAGCTGCATATACTCCACCCTTTTCAAGCAGCTCTTTATGGGTACCCTTTTCCTCTATACCCTTTGATGTGAGGACAACTATGACATCAGCATTTCTTATAGTGGAAAGCCTATGAGCTATAATCAGCGTGGTCCGACCTTTAGCCAGCTTTCGCAAGGAATCCTGAACCAGTCTTTCACTCTCATTGTCCAAAGCAGAGGTTGCCTCATCTAATATTAAAACAGGAGGATTCTTTAAAAACACCCTGGCTATGGAGATTCTTTGCTTCTGGCCTCCCGAAAGCTTTACTCCCCTTTCGCCAACAAATGTATCATAACCGTTCTCAAGCTCCATAATAAATTCATGGGCATTAGCAAGCTTAGCAGCTTCTATTACTTCCTCCCTTGTAGCCCCCGGCTTACCATACATGATATTATCAGATATGCTTCCCGAAAACATATATACATCCTGCTGCACCACGCCAATATTTTTTCTCAGGGATTCAAGTGTAAGGCTTTTGATATCCTTTCCATCTATAGAAATACGACCTTCACTTATCTCATAAAATCGTGGTATCAGATTGCAGAAGGTTGTCTTCCCTCCACCTGATGGACCAACCAGGGCAACAGTCTGGCCCTTGGATATAGTAAGGTTAATATCCTTTAAAACCTCGGTTTTGTCATTGTAGCTGAAGGAGACGTCCTCAAACTTTATGGTGCCTTCAACATCCTTTAATTCTGTTGCATCTTCAGCATCAACTATCTCAGGCTCGGTATCCAGAATCTCCAGGAATCTATCAAACCCGGTCATCCCCTTTTGTAGAATCTCTGTAAAGTTAACCAGCTTGTCAATAGGATTTAGAAATACATTTATAAAGAGAATATAAGCTATTAAATCCGATGTGCTGATTAAACCCTTACTTAAGAATAAGCCTCCGATAATTAGGACACTTAAGTATAATATGCCCTGTAAAAATTGATTACCGGAGAAGAATTGACCCATTATGGCATAGCTATTCTCCTTAGTTTCTAAAAACTGCCTGTTTCCATCGGCAAATTTTTCCCTTTCAATATGCTCGTTAGAAAAGGACTTCACCACCCGGACACCTGCCAGACTGTCCTGAACCTTGGCATTTACCAGAGCAACCTTTTCTCTGTTTTTACGAAATACTGAGCGCATCTTGATATTGTAATGAGCAGTAAAGAGAATAATAAATATCATGATTCCCAGCAGAAGCAGAGTCAGCTTTACGTTCATTGTCATCATTATTATGACAGCACCAACAATCTTAATGGCCGAAATAAATATATCCTCAGGGCCATGATGGGCTAACTCGGATATATCAAATAGATCATTGGTTATTCTGGACATCAATTTACCTGTATTTGCATTATCATAGAATGAAAAGGACAGCCTTTGCATATGGGAAAACAGNTCTCTTCGCATATCTGACTCCATACGCGCGCCCATAATATGCCCCCATGTAGTAATATAATGCTGGCAAAAAAATCTGATTATATATAACACAAGAAGGCCTGCTCCAGATATGAATATAATATTGAGCATGTTAGAAGGATGCAAGGTATATACCTCATCCATCAAATACCTTACAAGCCACGGAAAAAGCAGATCTATAACTGATAAAATAAGCGCACAGAACATATCCGTGTAAAACATGCCTTTGTACGGCTTATAGTATGAAACAAACCTCTTAAATTTCTCCATATAACTTCTGCCTCCTTAAATGTCTATATATTTTACTATGTTGAAAACACAAAATCAATTTATATATATGGCAGGGGTATGTAAGGGGTATGGCAGGAAGGCAGTTTCTGACAGCATAGAAGCACCTGAAACAAAAGAACCCCCCTAGTGTTTTTGTCCCCTATGTTGTTAAAACAAGAAGGCTGCTGCATGTAGTATGCAACAGCCCGGAATTAACTGATACATATTTTAGAGTACTATACTTCTGCTTTCCAAAGCCCGTGAAGATTACAGTATTCATATATGCTTACATTGGTTCTTTCTGAATATTCAAAGTTGCAAGGTTGGCCTTCACAGTTAGGAACCTCATTGTATTCATCGGTAAACAATACCTTTTCCTGGTCAAAATCATACATGAACTCGGCCACAGGCTTCATTCCCGGTTGCAGATACTTTATTTCAAGCTTATCGCCTGCCACTAACGCAATCCACTCGATATAATGCTCTGGAACCATAGGATGCTCAACTGATCCAATCTGTACCATTATTTTATTACCGGCTACCTTTACATCGGGTACATGCTTCTCTTTGGATGCATCCACTGTATTTGCAACTAATTGAGTCATATCCTGGCCGCAGCAAGCCAATGGGCCACCGCCTGATTTTATTAAGGCTACTACATTACCACATACTTCACATCTGTAAAAAATATCTTTCATCAACCTCGCCTGCCTTTCTTATTAAATAATTACATANAATATTTTATTTACCTCATCACAGGTTAAATAAACANAGTATCAATACAATAGTTTTGCTGGTTACAATTCCATCCTTGCATATGCTTTTGCAGCGCTTTTTCGGACTAATTGTATCAGAGCATAGGAAATTATTAAAAGTATTACCAACACAAGTGCAAACAGCATTACAGTATTAAGGTTCAGCCTTGTCAATAAAAAGCCAACCACGCCAAAGATGCTAATCATAACAAATCCCAATATCATTGCTGCAACGGCATTGAAGTTTTGCTTTATTGCCTCCTGAGGATTATTCCATGAAAGCTTTGGACGCATCAAATCAATAAAAAGTCCCATTGCATTTATGGGAATTAATGCAATATTGGAGAGAATAATAACCATAATGGTACTGGTAAAGCTAATTTTAAATGAAAACATGACTACTATCGCTGAAAGGAAACACCCCGCAAATGATATTAAACAACCGGCCAAAAGCTTTCCTAAAACCTGGACATCGGGTTTAACTGGTATATTCTTCAGTATCCACATGTTTTTTCCTTCCCTTGAAAATGTGGTGGAAACGGCAGGATTAACAAGCATAAACAGAGCAATTATACCTGAAACAACCAATATTAGCCATGGCTGACTTTCGCCGCTATCTATAAGACTATATAGAAACTGAAGATCAGGATCATTGCTCATACTTCCCCCAATAAGTGGAAGGGTTAATAGAAAGGGAGCAACAAACACCATAACAAGCGAATTAAGTGCATATATAGGAGTTCTCACAAGAGTTAGAATTTCATTTTTACATATGGTCAATACACTGGATGATTTTTTATATACTAGTTTTGTTTTTCCCGGTTTAGAAACTGTTTCTAATTGGGCGGTAGCTCCTTTCTGGTATATGAAGGAGGCCATAAGGTAAACTATTCCAAAGGCAGCCATCGAAATTAATACCAAATACACCAGGTTTAAAATAGTCTCTGAGCCTGTGCCAGTGAGGACTTTTGTTATCCAGACTGCAGGCGGGAAGGCCCTTCCCATAAACTCAACAAATGTATTACTGCTGTTTAGAATTGCCATCATAAAATCCTGCTGGTTGTCAGGCATTCTGCCCAAGAGATAGTTCTGCCCTGCAAATATAGCAATTATGAAAATAATACTGCCTACTATGGTTATTAAATCACGGTTTTTGGACCTGCTTACTATCTTCATAAGAAGAAGAGATAAAAACGCTGATATCACCAATGGTACCAAAGGAATCATGATAATACACAGAACGGCTAACAAGTAATACATAATACCCGCATTCTGGCCAACTCCGTAAATTATAACCGGTGGCAGCATGAGTAAAAGTGTGATGGGATACTCAGCCAATAAGACCATTAAAAATTTCGAAAGAAATACCTTGCCCTGAGAAATGGGTAGGCTGGCTAAGAATTCTGTGTCCTTTGCAAGGAACAGGGCACTGAGTATATGAAAGATACCAAAGAAAAACACCATCAATCCCGTAACAACTGCCGCCATGGTAATAACAATCTGAGGGGTGTTGAGCGTTGATCCACCCATATATANTTGATACATCAAATAGCTATAAAGCCAAATAATTTCGCCTACTCCAAGAAGGACTGCCAGACCGATTCCAATAGTTTTCCATACAGCCTTTTTGTCGTTCTTCATATAATAGGCTAACGAAGAAAACCCATATTGAGCTTTTATCTGTAGTTTTAATAGACTGAAAAATTTACGCATCAATATCACTTCCTTCTGTTAAGCTCAAGAATATGTTTTCAAGGGATGAATCCTGCGACTTTCTCAGATCATCCATTGTACCCACTGCAATGATTTTTCCTTTGTTGATGATGCCAATTCTGTCGCATAGCTTTTCAGCCACCTCTAAAACATGGGTGGAGAAAAATACAGTATTCCCTTTTGAACAGTGTTGGTGCATCTCCTCTTTTAGAAGGTGTGAAGATTTAGGGTCAAGTCCGGTTAAGGGCTCATCCATTATCCATAGAGGGGGCTGGTGTAAAAGAACACCTATCACAATTATTTTTTGCTTCATACCGTGGGAATAGCTTTTGATTGGCTGGCCTGCAGCCTCTTTCATGGAAAACATATCAAGGTATTTATCAATACGCTCTTTTCTGACATCCGCTGGAACATCATATACATCAGCCATGAAATTTAAATATTCAATTCCCTTTAATCTTTCATATACATCATGGGAATCAGGAACAAACCCCATATTTTTCTTTGCGTTAATAGCATCCTTTTCTATGTTAAAACCGTTGATTGTTATTTCTCCTTCATCTATGGGGAGAATACCGGTAATCATCTTTATGGTAGTTGTTTTCCCCGCTCCATTTGGACCCAAAAATCCAAAAATCTCTCCTCGTTTTACCTGCAATGAAATATTATCAACTGCCTTAACCTTACCCTTTGAATAAGTTTTGGAAATATTCTTTATATTAAGCATAAAATCAACCCTCTCCATAGAATAGATATGTAGGTTTATTATACATAAATTCCCCAATAGAATAAAGGCAATACCCCGATTTCTACAGATCTTTATTTACTAATCCACTATACTACTATACAATTGTTACTAACATATCAAATATTAAGGGGGTTCTCATGAAAAAGTTTAAACGAATCGCATGCATTCTTGCATTAATTATGATGATTTTTGCACTTACCGGTTGCCTTTCAATTGAAATGAATGTTAAGAAAAATGGTGGACTAGAGATG
>JGI24711J26586_10000086_pt1 | contig 59403 bp, 49 predicted proteins | sample BioPla3DNA1_FD_26586 | JGI IMG/M metagenome (IMG submission 26586)
GTACGGCAGGGGGCGTGGGCCGACCGGCATCTATCCATTCCTTGATCTGCCCCAGCCCCGAGTCCAAAGCGACCGGAAGGGCATTCTCCCGGGACACCTTCATCCCGTTGTATTCCTTCGGATTGTGCGAGGCCGTGATCTGTACAGAGGCCTTGAAGTGATAGTTGGCGGTTCCGAAATACACCATCGGGGTGGTGCTGAGACCGATATCGTAAACATCCGCGCCGGCATCGGTGATCCCCTGCACAAGGGCGTCACGGATCTCGGGCGAGGAGACCCTGCAGTCCCGCCCGACAAGCACCCGATCGGTCTTGAGCAATTCGGGAAGGAAGTAACCTATTTTATAGGCGGTCGTCTTGTCAAAGTCCACGTTGAAGACTCCACGTATGTCATATGCATGGAAAGCGCCCATAAGCGTAGTGTTATTTCAATTTCGTGGCATATCTTGCAGAAACTTTGCCAAGGGCGATGTTCTGCAGTTTTTTCGCAAGAATTTTTTTCCGGATCGGAGCGACATGATCCACGAACAAATCTCCTTCGAGATGGGCCATCTCATGCTGGATCATCCGGCAGGCGAACTTGTCGAAGTGTTCGGTCACTTTTTCAAACTGCTCGTCGTAGTATTCTACGGTCATGCTTTCCGGACGAACTACGTCACAATAGATCCCGGGAAGGCTGAGGCAGCCTTCCGAATATTCCGACTTCTTCCGGCTTTCCTCCAGGACAACGGGATTGATCATGACCCGCCGGAATCCTTCCAGATACGGATAGACATCGGTCATCCCGGTTCCGTCCACGATGAGGACCCGGATGCTCTTTCCGACTTGAGGTGCCGCGAGTCCGCAACCTTCCGCGCTGGCCAGGGTCTCTTTCATGTCCGCGATCAGTTTCAGCAGTCCCTCCCGGTCATCGAGATCCGCGGCCGCGGCCTTCTGCCTGAGCACTTCGGCCCCATAAATATAGATCGGCAAAATCATAATCAATCACTTTGAACGCCTGTCCAGGAAACCTTGCAGGATGATGGCAGCGCTGATGCGGTCAGCCGAAGCCTTGTCCCGGCGATCCTTCTTCTTCATGCCCCCTTCGATCATCGCGCGATGCGCCAAAACCGAGGTGAAGCGCTCATCCTCCAGTGTAACGGGAATGTCCGGGAAGGCCTTCGAAAGGTTTTTCAGGAACACCGTCACGTCGGAGGCTGCCTCCGCAGGCGTATTGTCCAGATTCATCGGATAGCCCACGACAAATCGGGTGATGGTCTCGTTTTCAGCATAGTTTTTGAGATAATCTATTATCTTTGCAGCGGGAACGGTGTCCAGCGCGGAGGCAAAAATGCCAAGCGGGTCGCTGACGGCCACCCCGGCACGCTTGCGTCCATAATCTATGCCGATGATCCTGTCCATACAAGTATGCAAATGTAAAGAAAAAGGTTTTGAAGTCAAAAAATATGTCAAATCCCAAGAAAGACAACCGTGTCGCGAATTTCAGGCTCTCCGTCATTGATGACGATACGCACCGAAAAATCTGGTCCGCCAAATTTTCTCGGACGGGCATCGCGGTCAGCTTGATCACGGCCGCTGTGGTCCTTTCCGCACTGATGTTCTCGCTCATCGCATTCACCCCGATCCGGACCTTCATTCCCGGTTATCCGGACGCCCGCACGAAACATGCAGCCATCGAGAACGCCATCCGGATCGATTCTCTGGAAAACGTGGTGCTCCGATGGGAACTCTATTCCGAAAATCTGCGCCGGGTTGTTGATGGGCAACCTCCCCTGAAGATCGACAGCATCCTCAACCTGCGGAAGAGACCGGAAGAGACCGCTCCGGATGCCCGGGATATCGCCCGGAAAGATTCTCTGCTGCGGAAGCAGGTGGACAGCGAAAGCCAATTCGAGATCAACGCGAATGCCAGGCGGAGCCTTCCGATCGAAGGCTTGCATTTCTTCACTCCCCTACATGGTGTCATTTCTCAGGGATATGACAAAGCGTTGCATCCCTACGTTGACATCACGGCCCCGGAAAATTCAGTGGTCATGTCGGTTCTGGACGGGACGGTGATTTCCGCCGGCTGGAGCGACGAAAACGGCTACACGATTCAAATACAGCACGAAGGCAACATCGTTTCCGTGTACAAGCACAACCAAAAACTCATGAAGAAGAGTGGTGACAAGGTCACGGCGGGAATGCCGATCGCGATCGTCGGAAACGCAGGCACTCTGTCCACCGACAACCATCTGCATTTCGAGCTCTGGCATAACGGGGAAGCTGTCGATCCTGCAAAATATATCAGTTTCTGATGGAAAAAAGAAAAATCGCGATTCTCGGATCTACCGGATCAATCGGCACCCAGACCCTGGATGTCATCGCCCAGCATCCGGATCTTTTCGAAGTCGAATTGCTGACCTGCAACAATAGCGCAGAACTGCTTGCCAGACAGGCGGTAGATTTCGATGCCAATCATGTGGTCATCTGTAACGAAGGCCGGTACAAGGAGGTGTACGATGCCCTGGAGGGAAAGGACACCAAGGTTTTTGCCGGCATCGATTCGGTCTGCGACCTGGTAACGAGCGATCGCGTGGACATCGTCGTGACCGCAATGGTCGGCTTCACCGGTCTCCGCCCGACCCTGTCCGCCCTCCGGGCAGGCAAGATCGTCGCGCTTGCGAACAAGGAGACTCTGGTTGCGGCCGGAGCCATCGTCACGGAACTGTCCCGCAAGCACAACGCCCCGATCCTTCCGGTCGACTCGGAACATTCCGCGATCTTCCAATGTCTGCTGGCATCCCAAGGCAATGCCGTGGAAAAAATACATCTGACAGCTTCAGGAGGCCCGTTCCGGACCTGGGAGAAGGAGAAGATCGCCCTGGCGCGCAAGGACATCGCCCTGCGCCACCCCAAATGGAACATGGGGGCGAAGGTAACCATCGACTCCGCGACCATGATGAACAAGGGCTTCGAAATGATCGAAGCCAAATGGCTCTTCGACATCGAACCGGAAAGAATTCATGTGGTCGTGCATCCGGAATCCATTATCCATTCAATGGTGGAATTTGAAGACGGAGCAGTACTCGCCCAGCTTGCCTACCCGGACATGCGAGAGCCCATCCAATTCGCGATCGGATTCCCGAAGCGACTTCCCCTTGCAAACAAGAAACTGAATTTCGCGGAACTGGGAAGCCTCAGTTTCCATGAACCGGACACGGACCGCTTTCCTGCCCTCGCGTTGGCGTACGAGGCGATCCGGCGGGGAGGGAATCTCCCCTGCGCCATGAATGCGGCCAACGAAACCGCCGTCAAAGCGTACCTAAAGGATGAGATCCCCTTCTACGGCATTTCCGACGTGGTAGAAAGGTGTATGGAAAAAATCAGTTTTATCGAACACCCTGATCTGGAACAGATCTTCAGCACCGACAGGGAGGCCTTCCTCCTTGCTGAAATCTTGATCAAGGAAAGGAAACGGCAATGGTAGTCCTCATCAAAATTCTGCAAGTGATCCTTGCGCTCTCCGTCCTGATCGTCCTGCACGAATTCGGACATTTTATTTTTGCAAAACTTTTCGGAATCCGAGTGGACAAGTTCTTTCTGTTCTTCGATCTCGGCGGAACCAAACTCTTCAGTTCCAAAGGGAAGTGGTTCACGAAGTTGTTCCCGAAAGCCAAAGAAGCCAAGACGGAGTACGGCATCGGCTGGCTGCCGCTCGGCGGCTATTGCAAAATCAACGGCATGATCGACGAATCCCTGGACATGGAGACGATGCGGCAAGAACCGAAACCGTGGGAGTTCCGCACCAAGCCCGCCTGGCAGCGACTGCTGGTTTTGTCAGGGGGTGTGCTCTTCAATTTTCTGTTCGCCATCCTGGTCTATATCGTCATCATGGCGATCTGGGGATCTTCTTTCATCAGCAACGAAGGAAACGCCATCTACACGAACGAACTCGGGAAAGAGATGGGATTCCGGACCGGTGACCGGATTCTCCGCATGGATGACTACGTACCTGATAACTTCGGCATGCTGCAGGCGGATCTCGTCCGCCGCAACGTCGGCAAGGTGACGATTCTGCGCGATGGAGACACGGTCGACATCTACATCGACAAATCCATGATCGGAGAAGTCTTGAATACCCCGGGACTGTTCGATCTGGCGGTTCCTTTCATCATAGACTCCGTGATGACCGGCTCCCCCAATGCGGCCTCCGGCATCCGTCACGGCGACCGGATCGCCGCGCTGGACTCCGTCGCGACTCCTTTTGTCCAGGATTCCAGAAAATATCTCGCTCAAATCCCCGGCCGTACGGTACGGGCGACCGTGCTGCGCGGAACGGATACCCTGGCCATGGACCTTCAGGTGGACACGGCGGGACGCATCGGCGTGTTCATGCAGCTCCCCGGGGTGGAAACCCGGAGATATTCTTTTATCAGCGCCATTCCTGCCGGGGTCAAGCTCACGTTCAGCACGATCGGAGGCTACCTCAAGGATCTGAAATTGGTGGCCACCCCCAGGACGGAAGCCTACAAGTCCGTGGGCAGTTTCATCGCCATCGGTCAGATTTTTCCGGCGAGCTGGGACTGGTACCGTTTCCTGCAGATTCTCGCCTTGCTCTCCATCATGCTCGGCGTCATGAATCTCCTCCCCATTCCCGGACTGGACGGAGGGCACATCGTGTTCACCGTCTATGAAATGATCACCGGACGGAAACCCGGCGAGCAATTCCTGCAAGTCGCCCAGATCATCGGGATGCTGCTGCTTTTCCTGCTGATGATCCTTGCATTCGGCAACGACATCGGGAGATTGGTCCGCTGAGAGAAAACTTTCATTTCTCGAGAAGCAACTCCTTGTCGGCAAATGCGTTGCGAATCTCTCAGCGAGAGAATATTCCCGGCCCTTTATTGGCCGGATCCGGGAATATGTTGTAAATTTGTATTATGAAAAAACCATCGGCATGAAAAAGCATATCGTCAGCATCTTCTTGTTCACCGCACTGGCCATCGGGTTCATCGGCTGCAAAAATTCCGGCAAAGTTCTGCTCCCGAACGTGGGCGGAAAGGCCGGCGAAGTGGTTGTGGTCATCGACCGGGACGCTTGGGAGGGCAACCTCGGAAACGAGGTGCGAAATTTCCTTACGCGGGACACCGAATTCCTCCCGCAGCGGGAGCCGCTTTACAATCTGATCACCATCACGCCGTCCTCTTTCTCGGACTTGTTCAAATACCACCGCAACATCCTGCTGTTCAACATCGATCCGCAGGTCGAAAAGCAAGGCGTCGAATACCGGAACAATGTCTGGGCGCAGCCGCAATGTGTCATTCAAGTGAATGCGGCTTCGCCGGATTCCGCGATCGCCGTGATTGGGAAAAGCGGAGAAATCATTACCGGAGCCATCGAGCAGGCTGAGAGAAACCGGATCATCGTCAACACCCTGATGTACGAAGAACCCAGCCTGTACCCAGTGGTCGAAAAGATGATCGGGGCTAAGATTCATTTCCCGATCGGCTATCATCTGAAGAAGGCCACGGACGACTTCATCTGGATCGCCGACGAGAAGCAGTACACGATCCAAGGGGTGTTCGTCTACAAATATCCCGCGACCTTGGGGGATCAGGAATTTACAGAGGAAAACATCATCGCGAAGCGCAACGAAGTCCTGAAGAAAAACGTCCCGGGCATGTTCGACAACACCTACATGATCACCAGCCCTTTCATTACACCCGGGGTCAAGTTCCTGCGTTACCTCGGACGGGACTTTGCGGAAACGAGGGGACTTTGGGAGGTTTACAACGACTACATGGGCGGCCCCTTCGTCTCGCATTCGTTCTACAGCCTGGACGGAAAGGAAGTCATCGTGGCAGAAGCCTGGGTCTATGCGGCAAAATACGACAAACGGCAGTATCTCAGACAGGTAGAATCCCTCCTGTATTCTTTCGAGTGGAGCAACGAATGAAATTATTTTGTAAGGTCGAAAATAATCCATATATTTGCATTCCTATTCGGCAAAACGCCCTATAGAAGAAGTTTGGTGGGTTCGTATAACGGTTAGTACTCGGGGTTTTCATTCCCGCAATAGGAGTTCGATTCTCCTACCCACTACCAATATTAAAAAATGAACAATGGCTAATCACGCAGCAACAAAAAAGTCCATTCGACAGAACGAAAGGCGCAGACTGCATAATCGATATTATGCAAAGACAACGAGAAACGCGATCCGCGCGATCCGGAACACCACCGACAAGAAAGCAGCTGAAGACGGAGCTCCGAAGGTCTATGCGATGATTGATAAACTTGCCAAGATCGGGGTCATTCACAAGAACAAGGCCTCCAATCTCAAGAGCGGAATCGCTGTTTACATCAACAAGCTCGGCTGAAATCAAATCATCGGGATGTAGCGCAGTTGGCTAGCGCACTACGTTCGGGACGTAGGGGTCGTCCGTTCGAGTCGGATCATCCCGACATGATTTAGGAGCGGGTTGGTGAATTGCCAGCCCGCTCTTTTTCCCCGCCCCGCCCATAATGCGTTATTGTTACCTTTGTCAGACAAACCTTCCGCATCATGCACATCACATTCGTTGGTCTCGTCATCGGCCTGACCACATTCTTGATCATCGGCATCTGCCACCCCATCGTTATCGCTTCTGAATATCGCTGGACGAGGAAATGCTGGTGGGGATTCGCAGGAGTCGGATTGCTGTTCTCCGGGCTGTCCCTCTTCCTCGGCGACCTGCTCTTTCCCCTGTCCCTCACGGGGTCCTTCATCGTTTCCTCCATCTGCGGTGCCGCAGCCTTCTCTTTCTTCTGGGGTATCCCGGAGGTTTTCATGCAAGAAAAGAGAGTGCTGCGCGGCTGGTTTCCGGAAAATCCAGCCCACCACGCATACTACGAACGCAAGCGGCAGGAGGGAGGCTATGCTACTGCAAAATATTCCTCGGCGACATCGACAACAACTATGCGGGAGTAGTCAAAGCAAGGAATGAACTGTTCATGGCACACGGAATGACTCCGGAAACGCATTTCATCGCGAGTACGGGCATCGGCAGCTGGAGCCGTCGTTTCAATGGACTTTCTGACGTATCCGAACCTTGATGCGATCCGCCACCTACATGCCCCGAACACCCCCTTCGTCATCATCCACGCCCCCATCTGCCGTCCGGGTTGGCTGGTCGAGATGGAGTGCGATGCAGAAAACACCTGAGCCCTCACCCCTGACAAAGGTGGTACTCCGGTGCCACCTTTGTGAGGGAGGGTCAGGGAATATTGGGATCGATACCCTTGCGCCAAAAGCGCGCGGTCAAATCCGTCAGGCGATAGTAGGGCTTTTCGGAAGGCGTATGCTCGACCTTATAAAGTCGTTGGTTCGTGGTCCGCGAGTTCAACGGGCCGAAATGTTCGATGTAAGGTCCGATCTTGACATAATCGAAGGCATAGTAGATTTCCTTCTCCACCTCTTTGCGTCCCGAGTACAGCCCCACCTCCAAGCCCTTTTCATGCACATGACGGGCCAGGCGGAGCAGCGAGGGAAGATCGTCCCCTTCTCCGAGAAACAAAAAACAATTTACTCCGTAATTCGCTGCGAGAAGCCCGTCAATGATCGATTCGGTGAGTACTTCCCCAATATCGGTCCTGAGAAAAGGAGAATGACATCCGACACAATTACCTTGGCAATTGCTGATGCTCACTGCCAAGGTAACGCGATCGGGTATTTCCTCAATGACCACCGAGGTCATCTGAGGAACATATTTAATCATCGTGTTGTCTTTGCCTGAAGCGGAACCGTCCTTTTCGGAGCGACCCTGTCTCCCCCTTCATGAATATAGAATCGGTGTTCCGCTTCTTCCTGACGCATCTCGCTGAAGGAGGACACCCGTTTCAGGTAGCCGATGACGCGGGTCAGATAATCCATGCTGTGGCTGCCGCACTTCGGGCAGACTTCCAGCGTGTCCTTGCTGATGTATCCGCAGTCGTTGCAGACGCTGTTGCGGCAGTTGAAGGTGAAATAGTTTGTGCCGTAATGCGCGGCGACCTTGAGAAGCTGCCGATACTGATCCTTCGTAAGGTGCTCTGCCACATTCATGTGCAGGGCGGAGCCCCCATCCAGATGCTTCACATAATCGTTGCCGTGCAGTTTGAATTTATCGATCATCGAGAGGCTCTCGTCTTCGGGATTGTAGAAGTAGGAACTGTACATGCCGTGCTTCGGCGATACAAAGAATCCATCCCGCTTATCCCAGTTGTAGTTCTTTCCGGAGAGATTTTCGCCGGGGACGAACTCCGTGTTGAACATCGCTTCGGGCGTCTTGTCCTTACGGTTGGTAATGTTGATGGTTTCCAGCACCACATCCACGAATTCGTTATATTCCGGATTCGGACTGATCGTCAAACCCAGGAACTCGGCCGCGTCGGTCAAGCCGTTCACTCCGATCGTCAGATACTGGCGGCGCATATCGATAAAGCCGGCGGAATACACATCCAGCATCCCTGCATTCAGGAAATCCTTGATGATCTCGTTGAAGGCTATCTGATACTTATGCACCCGCTCGGTGCCTTCACGCACAGCTTCGCGGATGTAAGAATAGAGTTGGTTCTTGTCGTAGTCGGCCCGGTTGAGCGCCTTGCCGCCATCGAGCATCACGCCTTTCTTCTCCAGGAAATACCGACGGGCGGCCAGTTGGATCAACCGGTTGAGGTTGATGGTCATCACGGACTTGGAACCGGTGGAAACGGAGGCCGTTCCCATCGAGTATTGATGCGTGGTGTGGTTGTGCGACTCGTCGATCTTGTCCAAATCGGCGAGGGAATTACGCAAGCGGCAGCAACTGGCCAGACTGTCCGCGCTGTCGGACAGATACACGAAGAAGCTGTGCCCTTTCGCCCACATTTCAGCCGTGAAGTCGGCATAGTCGGGATCCGCGAAGTCATCCTTGCCGTCGGTCAGCAGCGCCATCGTCTCCACCGGGAAGGTAAGGATGTAGCGGTTCCGCTCTTCGTTGAACCAGTTCATGAAATGCTTCTGAAGCCAAGAAAGGGTCTCCCATTTCGGGGCGGATCCGTCCGGGAAGCGGAAATCTCCGAACACCCCCTTGAAATAGGGCTCGTCGAAATAACTGATGTTCCAGAAAACGGTCTGGTAGCCGCGGTTTCCGGCAGGCATGTTCATCGAATGGACGACCTGCTGGAAGTAGTTGTCGATCACCTTGACCAGGGTGCGTTTCTTNACATTCANCTCGACCACATCCTCCAGGCGNTCGAGATAGTTGTCACCGTAGTCTTTCCGGATGAAATAGTCCATATACANGAGAAACTCGGGCGTCGCGACGGCTCCCATGAACTGGGAGGAAATGGAATAGACGAGGTTGATGAACTCACCGCAAAAGGATTTGAGATCCGTCGGAGCGATCGAAACCCCGCCCAACTGGCGCAGCCCGTCCACGAGGAAAGGGTACATCGTGATCGCGACACAGTAAGGATAGCCGGGGGTTCCGCTCTCATCATGTTTGTACAGAACATGACTTTCCAAGTCCTTTATGTACTGGTTCGCCAATTGGCGCCCGTACAAGGCCTTGATCTTATCCTTCATGATGTAACGGTTCTGTTTGATGTTGTTCTCCTTGTAGAGTTCTTGTCCGAGGGTGACGATGTTCTTCCTCGTCACGTTGGCGTTGGCATCAAACTTGGATCCGGTCGCGGCATTGGAAGCCTGGATGTAGTCCTTGATGAAGTCTCTTTTCTTCCTCAAGTCCACACCGGCATCGAATTTCTCGATGTAGGCGACCGCGACTTTCTTGTTGATGGACATCAACCCCTCCACCACCTGTCTTCTAATTTCACGGCTTGTGATCTTGTCATAAATGTAGAGGTTTTCCGCGATGGACACCACCACGGCCTCCGGACATTCTTCTCCAGCCGTTTTATAGGCCTCGCGAATACCATTCATTAGTTTGACCTTGTCGTATTCTTCATAGGAACCGTTGGTCTTTCTTACAGTAACATCCATAAAAATATGATAGATTTGAATTGATTCGTGCTAAAAATAGTCCGGTGGTCAAAATTGGTTCGGACCATCAAGCGGTAGTCCGAACCAACCCTACAACAAAGATAGTGATTAAATATTCCGATGGACAATTAAATCACAAAAGTTATCAACATCTTTGTAACTTATATGTTAATTATAACACAATCAATGTGTTACAAGAAAATGTATTTTAGAATAAATAAAATTGCCAAAAGCGCGGCGAACCAATTGATCTTCTTGAATTTCCCGGTGCAGACATTGAGAACCACATATGCGATGACACCGATCAGGATGCCGTTGGAGATGGAATAGGTCATCGGCATAAGGATCAGGCAAAGGTAGGCAGGGATGGATTCCGTATAGTCTTCGAGCGGAATGTCCTTGATCGGGCTGAGCATGAACAAGCCGACGATTACCAACGCGGGGCAGACTGCAGCGCCCGGAATCGCCGTGAAAAGCGGAGCGAAGAAGAGCGCCAGCACGAAGCAGCAGGCAACGGTGAAGGCCGTAAGTCCGGACCGGCCGCCCTGGGCAACGCCGGAAGCGCTTTCGACATAGGTCGTGACGGTACTGGTTCCAAGCATGGCTCCGCCCACGGTACCGAGGGCATCCGCCATGAAGGCCTGGTTGAGGCGGATCGGTTTGCCGGTCTTGTCCACCATGTCCGCCTTGGTGGTCACGCCCACCAAAGTGCCGATCGTGTCGAAGATGTCCACAAACAGGAAGGTGAACACGACGATCAGCATGTCCAGACTCCAGATCTGGCTGAAATCAAATTTGCAGAAAATGGGAGATATGCTCGGCGGGACACCCACGAAGCCCGTGAACTTGGTGATCCCCATCGGAACACCGATAAGAGCCGTGCCGAGAATTCCGATCAACAGCGAGCCGGGCACCTTCAGGATCACGAGTATCCCGGTGAGGAGGAGGCCGATGACGGAGAGCAGGCCGACCCCGTGGGTGATGTCACCGAGGGTGACGAGGGTGGCCGGATCACTGACGACAATCCCCCCGCTCTCAAGTCCGATCAGGGCGATGAACAAGCCGATGCCGGCCCCGATCGCCTTCCGCAGCGAGAGCGGCAGCGCATCCACGATCGCCTCCCGAACGCTGGTCAATGTGAGCAGCACGAAGATGATACCTTCGATAAGGACCGCCGTAAGAGCGAACTGCCAGGAGTAACCCATACCCAGACAGACCGTGTANCAGAAAAAAGCGTTGAGCCCCATGCCGGGAGCCAGCGCGAAGGGCAACTTCGCGTAGATCGCCATNATCAGNGTCGCGAAGATGGAGGCGACGGCAGTCGTGGTGAAGAGCGCGTTCTTGTCCATACCGGTCTCCGANAGGATGGATGGATTGACGGCCAGGATGTAAGACATGGCCAGGAAGGTCGTGATCCCCGCCACGATTTCCGTAGACACCTTCATCTTGGAAGGGTCAAAGCCAAAGACCTTCGTCAAGAAACCGGACTTGGGAGCCTTGTTTTGTTGGATGTTTGTTTCTTCCATGGGTTTTCGTGTTATCGATGTTTGCTAGAATATCCACTTGAANCCCAGACAGGGACGGGCGAAGAAGCCCTCGCCGGTTCCGAAGTCATAGGACAACTCCACTTCCGTACCGATGTTGAAATTCGGGACGCCGATATGCTGGCCGAGGTTGTACCACAGCTGCGGTTCGGAGAGGAGAACAAACTGCGCATCCTTTACTTTGGTCCAGTCCCGGTACCCGTTCGACCTGTCGTTCAGGAACGGAGCCACGACGTGATCTTCCCACCAGAAGTCGCAGAAACCGGAAAAACGAAGCCCCGTAAGGCCGAAAAGATCCTGCATGCCCCAAACGAGCGTAAACTGGAGCGGAATGTCGCTTGCCATCTTGCTTCCGTCGAGATTGTTCCCCGCGTTGTAGTTGATAAGTTTATACAACACCTTTACATTCAACGTGTTCTTAAAGTCCTTACTGTGAAGGAAATAGTCCAGCCCGAAGAGGAAGGCGTTGTTGATGGTATAGCCGTTATAGGCTCCGCCATTGTATTCGACATGGAGGCTGAGCGGCGCGAGTCCGGAGTTCTGCCAGAAATTCAGACAGCGGGCGATTTCGAAATACGTTCCGTTCGGCGCGAAAACCTTGCCGTCCGTATTCTTCGAGTCGTAGTCATAATCCACGAAGAAAAAGGTGTTGCCCCATTTGTCTCCGTAGAAGCCTTCAAGAGTCGTGGTAAAGTGCCCGCGATCTTTCCCGAAGTCGTAAAAAGTCTGAAGATTGGTCTGAGCTTGGGCTCCGAAAGCACAGGCGGCTACCGCGACGGTAGCGAGGAGAATAGATTTAATAGACATAAATATCAGATAATAGAAATTGTTCCAAAACTGAAAGGCGGACGAATTTAACGCTTTTGAAAGAGAAAAACAGTAACTTTGGGGAACAGTAATCCACAAAGTTTTCAACAATGGAATTCAAAGACGTTCTGAAATTCTATCCGAATTTCCCTTCCGAGGGAATCAATTTTGTCGACATCATGCCGTTTCTGCAGGACAGAAATGTCTTTTCCGACCTCATCGCTGAAATCGGAAAACTCGTGACGGCCCCCTCGGTCGCAGCGCCCGAGGCCCGCGCGTTTCTGTTCTCAACCCCGCTGCTGCTCACGGACTGCGGCGTGACGAACGTCATCCCCTTCCGCAAGAAAGGAAAACTTCCGCACAGCGGCGACGACTTGCAGCGCATCGAAATCATGAAAGAATACGGCCCCGACCGGATCTACTTCCGGAAGTCGGACATCGCTGCAGGCGAATCCGAAAACGGGGTGTTCCGGATCACCGTGCTCGACGATGTCCTCGCTACNGGCGGNACGGCAGAAGGCATCGCCCATGCCCTCGGCGCCACACGGATCAAGGTCCGCGGCGAGGAATACCGCATCGAAGTGGCGGAGTTCATCTTCATTGCGGAACTGGACGGCCTAAACGGACGCGGCCGTCTCTCCCAGATCGCCCCCGTGCACACCATCATCCACATCTGATCCGGCAAGAAAAAGAAAGGGCGCGCTGCCGCGCGCCCGAACCGGTTAGAGATTGAATTTCAGCACCCCGAGTAGTCTGTGGTTGAGGATGCCGTGGGGCTTGACGGTGGACAGGCCATTCGCGCCGATCTTGGTCAGATCCCCGTACTCCACATACGTGGCATTGTATTCAAGGGCTACCGTCAGTTTGCCGGCGTTGTACGCCAAAGTAGGCGTCACACGCATCAACTGGTCGATGTTCTTGAACCCGCGCGTGAAATAATGGATGTCGGCAGGGTCCACGTATCCCTTGTAGGTCCCGGATTCCGCCAGTTCGAGCGGATGGGCGGCACCCAGCGCCTTTATGTAACCGACCATGCACAGCAATTGCCATTTCTTCCCGTAGGAAAAAGAAAAGTAGGAAGAAGATGAGCGCAGCGGGGTGTACAAGTAGCGATCGGGGTCGGAGTAGTCGTAGAGGGCATAACCGTTCATCAGACAGAGGTGATCCCCGCCCGAAGCCAGCAGCGTCTTGGCATTGACCTTCAGATTCTCATAGGAATATTGCAGGTAAAGCATCGGAGTGATGAAGGAAATCCGGTCTTTGACACGCCTCCACCGCGGCTTGATGCTGATGAAATCAGCCCCGAGCCGCGCGAGGAAGTCCCCTCCCCGGAAGGTGACCCCGGCGTACAACTCAGGAATCATCCCGTACTTGATGTAGTTCTCGGAGGCTCCTTCCGGGCCGGTCGGCCGGTACTGCATCGGATAAATCGCGCCGGCAGTCAGGACGAAATTCTTTCCGAGGATTGCATCCATCATGACCTGGGGGCTTCGAGAGAAGGGATTAAACGGGGTCCCCGACTCGAGGTTGACGCTGTAGGGCTTATCGGCCGACATCGGATTCCAAGCCTGGCCCACGGTCAGGGAAATCGTGTTGTCGGCATAGCCGAGTCCGTCCCAAAGCAATTTCACATAGGCTTGGCGAAGCCGGAGGGAGGCCGCGCTGCCGTTCATGAGATAGAAGTCCACTTCCAGTTTGCCGGTGACCTTGGTAGAGCCGAACTGATAGCCGGACATGTCGAAGCCCAGGCGTGTCGTGATCGACAGCAATTTAAAAGAGGGGTTGGCGTTCATGTCCCTACCTGTCAAGGGGTCATTGTTCTTGTCCAGGGGCAAGTAGTAGAACAGATCCTCCAATCCGGCCTGGTTCTGACGGGAGTCAAAAATAGCGAATGTCCGGAAGAATCCGTAAGGAGTGAGGTGGTTGGTCAACTTGGACGGTTTTTCCTGGGCAAAGGCCGCAGGAATAGCAACCAAAAGAACCAGCAAGCAGTAAAGTGTCTTCTTCATTTGAGTCGTGGATTTATCTTCTATATTAAATTAATTCGTCGCGAAAGGGAAGATCCGTGTAAGCCAGAAGAAACCGAGTACGAAACCGACCACACCGATGATGATGCCCACCTTCGCCATGTCTTTGGTCTCTACCATTCCAGTCGAAGCCGCGATGGCGTTCGGAGGCGTGGAGATAGGCAGGCACATTGCAACGGATGCGCAGACCGCGATGAAGGAAATCATCCCCCGCGCGCCACCATTGGCCAGGAAGGTCGCGTTGTTGGCGGCAGCCGGATCGGCCATGCCTTTCGCCACGACGATCAGGATCGGAATCAGGAGCGCGGCCGTCGCGGAGTTGCTGATGAAGTTGGACAGGAAGTAGCAGACGATTCCCGCGACCACGATCACAAGGACCACAGACATGGAACCGAACGGAATGGCTTCTATGAGCACACCGGCCAAGCCGGTTTCCTGCAGGCAAGTCCCGAGGGCGAAGCCGCCGGCGACCAGCCAGAGCACGCTCCAGTTGATCTCCTTGATGTCTTCCTTGCCGAAAAGGCGCGTACAGGTGAACACACCCAGCGGGATCAGCGCGACCACGTTGGAGTTGATGCCGTGAATCTGTTCTGTCGCCCAGAGCAGAATCGTGCCCAGGAAGGTGATCCAGACCACATAGGTCTTCCAGTCGGTCTTGCGCTTGTTTTTAGGAATTTCGAGTTTGACTTCCTTGGATTTGAAGGGGAAGAAAAACCGCAGCAAGATCCAAGCGAAAAGGATCATGATGATCACATACGGAATCATCCGCAGCGACCACTCGGCAAAGGTGACCTCATAACCCGCTTCGGCGAGGAACCTGACGGCAGTAGCGTTCGGAGGAGTACCGATCGGGGTACCGATGCCACCCAAGTTGCAGGCGATCGGGATCGCGAGGGTCAAGCCGATCCTGCCCTTGTCGTCTTTGGGAAGGACCGCCAGCACGGGCGCCAGGAAAGCAAGCATCATCGCGGCGGTCGCCGTATTGCTCATGAACATCGAGAAGATGGAGATCACGGTGAGAAATCCCAACAGCACCATCTTCGGATTGGTCCCGAAAGGTTTGAGCAGGAAGCGGGCCAAAGTAAGGTCCAAACCGAACTTTTCCGCCATGATGGCCAGCACGAACCCGCCCAGGAAGAGCATGACCACGGGATCCGCGAAAGCGGACATGATGTTCTTGTAATTGACCAGTTGACCGTACTCGGGATTGCAGAGGAAGTCGAGCCCCCTGTCCGACACCGTGAGCAAGGAGAGGACGATCAGCAGGACGGAGGTGGTCCAGTTGGGGATGATCTCGAACATCCACATCAATGCCGCGAAGACGAAGAGGGCAATCACACGCTGCTGGACGACCGTAAGGGCGTCAATGCCGAAGAAAGATGTAGGAACGATCCACAGGAAGATCGTGATGAGCAAGACAATCGGAAGAAGTATAACGTTCTTCACATTGATATCTTTTTTGGCTGGTTGGTTTTTTCCAGCCAATTCTTTTTCTGCCATAAATATAATTGGGTAATAATTAAGTATACAACTTTTGATCAATCCGTTACTATTCAAACCGGGAAACGATGTCTACCGGAATCCGCTCCGAGCGGAGGTTCACGGGATCCGGCTTGCAGGCGTCGAACAGGAAGGTGTACTTCTTCTCGAAGCCCAAAGCAACCTCCAAGTCTCCGGTCGCCGAAGGCATGCGGCCAGTAGATGCCGCTCACCTGATCCGCTGTGAATTTGTACAGATTCAGGACTTCCTCCCCGTTGAGGGAAATAACGGAAAAGTCCGGAACCGGGATTGTCACAAAAGCATATTCATCCGGCATTCTTACCACAGCAGTCTCGCGCTCTGTCTTGCAAGAAAACACAACCGCCATCAGCGTGAATGCCAGAACGATTATATTCATATGGTGATTCTGATATTTTACTCCCTATCTCAAAAATTGTACAAATATAATGATTATTCATAAGAAAAGCTAGATGATTCCCTGCTCGAGCATCGCCTGAGCGACCTTCATAAAGCCGGCGATGTTGGCCCCTTTCACATAGTCAATGCGGCCATCAGGCTGGACACCGAACTTCACACACTGCTCGTGGATGTTTTCCATGATCCAATGCAGCTTTTCGTCCACCTCTTGGGCGCTCCAGCTGATGTGCTGGGCGTTCTGCGTCATTTCAAGACCGGAAGTAGCGACACCGCCCGCATTCACCGCCTTGCCGGGGGCGAAAAGGAAGCCGTTGTTCTGGAAGAAGTGGATGGCATCGGGCTGGCATCCCATGTTGGAAACCTCGCAGCAGCACCAGCAGCCGTTCCGCTTCAGTTCCTGCGCATCCTCAAGCGCGAGTTCGTTCTGGAAAGCGCACGGAAGGGCGATGTCGCAAGGAATACTCCAAGCCTTCTTGCCCTTGGTGAACTGAACCTTCTCCGGGAACTTCACCGCTAGATCTTCGACCAGGTTCCGGTTGGAAGCGCGCATCACGAGCATGTAATCGTTCATTTCGGGAGTCAGTCCTTCGGGAATATGGCAGACGCCATCCGGTCCGGACACTGCGATGACCTGAGCGCCCAGCTGCATCGCCTTCTTGGATGCGCCCCAGGCCACATTTCCGAAACCGGAAATGGCCACCTTCATACCCTTGATGTCTTTGCCGACCCTGTGGAGGAGATGCTGGGTGAAATACAGAGCGCCGAAACCGGTGGCTTCGGGACGCAGAATCGATCCGCCCCAGGTCACACCCTTCCCGGTGAGGACACCCGTATGGTATTCTTGGGCAAGTTTCTGATACATTCCGTTCAGGAAGCCGATCTCGCGACCGCCCACGCCGACGTCTCCGGCGGGGATGTCCTGGTCGGGGCCGATGCAGCGCCAAAGCTCAAGCATGAAAGCCTGGCAGAAACGCATGATTTCGGCATCGGATTTTCCCACCGGATCGAAATCGGAACCTCCCTTGCCTCCGCCCATCGGGAGGGTCGTCAAGGCATTCTTGAACGTCTGCTCGAATCCCAGGAACTTCAGCATGGAGGGCGTGACCGCCTTGTGGAAACGGAGACCTCCCTTGTACGGGCCGATCGCGCTGTTGAACTGGACGCGGTAGCCGATGTTGGTACGGACTTCGCCGCTGTCATCCACCCAGGTCACCCGGAACGTAAAGATCCGGTCCGGCTCGACAAGCCGTTCGACGATCTTTGCCTTTTCGAACTCGGGATGCTTGTTGTAAACTTCCTCGATGGACTCTAGAACCTCCTGCACCGCCTGGAGATACTCTTTCTCCGTAGGGTACTTAGCCTGGAGACTGGCCATGATCTCTTTGGTTTTCATAATGTTGTAGTACTTGTATTGTCTATAAACTATTTCAATTCCCAGGTGGAACCGCTGTGAAGCAGCTCATCCACCGTATGCACCCGGGCTTTCGCCTTCACTTCTTCCACCTGGGTGCGGACACCGTCCTCGTAGGTAGCCTCCGAGACATCCCGGATCACGCCCAGCGCTACCGGAAAATCCGGATACTTCATATCGGCGAGCATCATCTGCAAGCCCAGATTGTCGGCGTGGCTGTCGTGTGTCAGGATATCGTCTTCCGTAACCCCGTTCTCACCGATCGTCACAACTTTCAGTTTCCATCCGTCCAGGGCGATCCCCTTGTTCCGATCCTTTCCGAAAATCATCTTTTCACCGTCACGCAACACAAGGGTCCGGTCGGCCTTGACTTCCCGGCCGGAAATCTCCCAATGGGTACCGTGGTTGAAAATGACGCAGTTCGTGAGGAATTCCATCACAGCCATGCCGCGATGGCGGGAAGCCGCCAGCATGATCTCCTCGCTGACGGCGAGTTCCGTGTCGACGCTTCTGGCGAAAAAGGTTCCCTTTGATCCCAGAACCAGCGTGCCCGGATTGAACGGGTTTTCCACTGTTCCGTAGGGAGAAGTAACCGTGACCGCTCCGAATTTGGAAGTCGGGGAATACTGTCCCTTCGTCATACCGTAGATCCGGTTGTTGAAGAGGAGCAAATTGATGTCTATGTTCCTGCGGATCGCATGGATGAAGTGGTTTCCTCCGATAGCGAGCGCATCGCCGTCACCGCTGACCTGCCAGACGGAAAGTTCGGGATTCGCCACCTTGATTCCTGTCGCGATAGCCATAGCCCGACCATGGATGCTGTGAAACCCGTAGGTGTTCATATAGTACGGGAGACGGGAGGAGCAGCCGATGCCGGACACCACCACGACCTTCTCCTTATCAATCCCTTGCTCTTCGCAAACCTTCGGAAGCGTGCGCTGGAGGGCAGTCAAGACGGAATAGTCACCGCATCCGGGACACCATCTCACTTCCTGGTCGCTTTTGAAATCTTTGACTGTGTATTTTGTTGCCATGATTCTCTCCTCCTATAGTATGTTGTTCACTGCATCGACGATGTCCCGGACAAGGAATGCCTGTCCCTGGATCTTGTTGCACTGCAAATAGTTGAACTGAGGGAAGCGCGTTCTCAGATACCCTGCGAAGTGCCCGCTGTTCAATTCGCAGACAAGGATCTTGCGGAAGCCTGAGAAAACCTTCTCCGTGTTTTTCGGAAGCGGACAGATGTAGTCGAAATGGATCCGGCTCACCGTCTTCCCCTCAGCGCGGAGCGTGTCGGCAGCGGCAAGGATATGCCCGAAAGTGCCGCCCCAACCGACCAGCAGGATCTCGCCGGTTTCGGGACCGTCGATCTGAAGATCGGGAATGTCCGCTACCACGCGGGCTACTTTCTCGGCACGTTCGCGAACCATCATCTCATGATTCTCCGGCTGGGTGGACAGTACGCCCGCATGAGTCTTCTCCAGTCCGCCAACCCGATGCTCCATGCCCGGTGTTCCGACTGGGGCCCAGTTTCTGGCAAGGGTTTCGGGATCGCGCTCGAACGGATGGAATTTCGATCCGTCTGAGGTGACCAAGCGCGGCTTGATGGCGGGATAGTCGCTCATGGAAGGAATCTTCCAAGGCTCGGAGCCGTTGCCTAAAAAGCCCTCGGAAAGCAGCACGACCGGTGTCATGTGCTCCAAGGCAATCTTGGCCGCGGTAAAAGCGGCATCGAAACAGTGGGCGGGAGAATGAGCGGAGAGCACCACAAGGGGGCTCTCTCCGTTCCTGCCGTACAGCGCTTCATTCAGGTCGGTCTGTTCCGTCTTGGTCGGCATGCCCGTGCAAGGGCCCGCGCGCTGCACGTCCACGACCACGAGCGGCAATTCCGTCATCACCGCCAAACCGAGCGCTTCGGACTTGAGGGAAAGGCCCGGTCCGGACGTCGTAGTCACGGCAAGATTGCCCGCGAAGGAAGCTCCGATGGCACAGCAGATGCCCGCGATTTCGTCCTCGGTCTGCATGGTCTTCACATTGAGATTCTTATGGAGCGAAAGTTCTTCCAGAATGGCGGTAGCGGGCGTGATGGGATACGAGCCACAGAAAAGCGGAAGCCCGGATTTTTCGGAGGCTGCGATGAATCCCCACGCAATGGCTTGGTTGCCGGTGATGTTCCGGAAGATTCCGCGCTCCCGCAAGTCGGGTTCAATCGTATACGTGTTGGCAATCGCCTGGATGTTGGCGGCGTAGTTGAAGCCATCGTTCAAGACCTTTCGATTGGGCTCGATCATCTCCGGATGCCTCTTGCGGAAGCGGCTCTCCAGATAATCGTAGATATAGTCCAGCGGACGGTTGTAGATGTAACAAGCCATCCCCAGGGTGAACATGTTCTTGCACCTGTGAATGGAGGGCAAGTCCAGTCCGCTATCCTTCAAACTGTCTTCGGTGAGTTTGGTGATCGGCGCGACGATGATGTTCCGGTCCTCGATGCGGAGTTCCTCGAACGGGTTGCCCGAAAAGCCCGCCTTCTGCAAGCCCGCGTCATCGAAGGCGTCTTCATTGACCAGTACCATCGCAGTCCGCTTGAGCCACTTGGCGTTGGCTTTGAGCGCGGCCGGATTCATCGCGACGAGCATATCGCAGTAGTCCCCGGGCGTATTGACTTTTTGACTGCCGACATGCACCTGAAAACCCGACACACCCGCGACGGTACCCTTTGGCGCTCTGATCTCCGCCGGATAATCCGGGAACGTTGACAGGCTGTTGCCATAAACTGCCGACGTGTTTGCGAAAAGGGTTCCCGTGAGCTGCATTCCGTCACCGGAATCTCCCGCAAAGCGGATCACAACATCTTTGACATCGATTACCTTGTGCTGCATTTGTGATTAAAGAATTATTTGAATTTTTAAAAAACAATACAAATGTAGAGAATAAATAGACAATAAAGTCATCCGGCATTCATTCTTGAATATCATAAAAAAGACAGGTCGGAAAACCTGTCTTTCATTGATCTCCGTGAAATCCTACAATTGCGACTGCTGCGCCTGAAGTTCCTGCTGAAGTTGTTCAAGCGTTCTTTCGGCGGGGATGTTCAATGCCTTCCTGGCCTCGGGGGTCAGATCGGTCACCTGGGCGGGATCAACGTAAAGAAACTGGGAGTCATCGAACACCAGCAGGTAGCCGCCCGCCTTGGCAAGTTGCTCGACCGCCTGGCTCGCCTTTTCGTAAAGCGGTGCCATCAACTGGTTCTGCTGCTGCTGCAGTTCGTTCTGGATGTCCTGCTGGAATACCTGGATCCGGTTCTGGATGTCAGTCAGTTCCCTCTCTTTGCTTTCTCTGACGGCCGTTGTCCAAGTCGCCTGCTTCTGCTGGTAATCGTTAAACTTGGCCTGAGCCTCTTGCACCATGCTCTGATAGGTCTCGTCAGCCTCCTTGCTGGCTGCTTGCATCTGGGAGCGAGCGGAATCTGCCTCCGGCATGAGCTGGACTAACTCGGAGAAATTGACGTGAGCGAATTTACCCTGCGCGGAAGCGGAAAGGGCAAACAAAGCCATTGCGGCGAAAAGGATGATTTTTTTCATATCGTTAGAATAATATTAGTTCAACAATAAAAATGATTTTGGATAAATAACGTGCCAAAGTTACAAATAATTCCTAGAATTGCTGTCCGATCACGAAGTGGAATTGGCTCCGGTCCCTTTTTATGGGGTTGTCGAAACCGTATCCCCAGTCGACCCCCAGCAAACCGACCATCGGCAGGAACACCCGCACACCGACACCTGCGGAGCGCTTGATCTGAAAAGGACTGAAGGAGCGGATGTCGGACCAGCAGTTCCCTCCTTCCAGGAAACCCAGCACGAAGATCGTGGAACTCGGCTGCAGCACCACCGGGAACCGGAACTCCAGCGTGAATTTGTCATAGACATTGCCCGCATAACTTCCGTTGGAATTGTAGGGGGTGGCCTCCACCGGTGTCAGGGCATAGTTCTGATAGCCTCGGAGCGCGATCACATCCGCTCCGTACGTATCATAGCCGGACATGCCGTCGCCGCCGACCCGGAAACCCTCGAACGGGGAATAGCCCCACTTTCGGTTGTAATAGCCCAGATAGCCGAACTGCGCGCGCGCCATGATCACGAAGTCCTTGAACACCATCTGGTAGACTTCGGCGTTGATCCGCCATTTGTGGTATTCGATCCATTTGTACCGGTCCACGGAAGTCCATTTGTCGTAATCGATGTTCCGCCAGGAGGTCACGCGAGCCGGATTGCCGGAAGCATCGAGCGTTCCCAGATCCTTCTTCCGGAGCAGGGAATAGGGTGGTGTGAGTTGAAGGCTGGCGGAGAAAACCGATCCCTGCCGGGGATAGATCTGCTGGTCGGTCGAGGTCCGGCTCAGATTGAGGGTATAGCTTACGTTGTGGGACTTCCCGTCCGTGAACATGAAATAGCCGCTGATCCAATTCTTCAGATCATAGGTCTGCCACGTCAGGGAATTGTAGAGCACGAAATAGTTGTCGGGCCATTTCAGCCGCGTTCCGATGCCGCCGGAGAAGCCGTATACCTGCATGACCCGCGCGTTGCTCAGGAAGTTAAGCGGCAGGTAGGAATCGGTCTGCCGGGTGTAGTAGCCCTGCAGACTCAGGGAGGTCGGCTTCTTGCCGAACAGCCACGGTTCCGAGAAACTCGCGATGAGAGACGTGTAATAAGTGCCGTTTGTCTGGAATCGCAACGACAAACTCTGGGCGTCCCCGAGCGGAACCGGTCGCCAAGCCCCCTTTTCAAAAAGGCGGCGGGTCGAGAAATTGTTGAAACTGACCCCTGCCGTGGCCACGAAAGTACGTCCTCCCCAGCCGCCGGAGAGTTCCAGCTGGCTGGATGGCTTTTCCGTGACATTGTAGACAATGTCGACCGTGTTGTTCAACTGGTTTGGAATGATCGAATACCCCTTCGAAGCATCCATGATGGCCTCGGGATCGAACTGTCCCAGGGAAGCGATTTCCCGGATGGACCGTTCGAAAGCACTTTGGCTGAACAAGTCGCCCGGCTGGGTCATCACCTGCCGGCGCACCACCCGCTCGTTGGTCAGGTCGTTTCCGTTGATGATAATGTTGTTCAAGGTCGCCTGCTTCCCCTCGGAAATCCGCATTTCCACGTCAACGGAATCGTTCTGGATGTTAAGTTCCACGGGGGTCACGCTGAAAAAGAGGTACCCCTCGTCTCGATACAGTTTGGAAACATCGTAGTCGCTCTGCTTGCCGCCGCCCAGAAGTCGCTTCTGCATGGTCACCAGGTCATACGGATCGCCTTTCTCGATTTGCAGGATACTGTTCAGTTCGTCCGCGGAATGAACGGAATTGCCCGTCCAGGTGATGTCCCTGAAATAATACCGCTTGCCTTGGTCGATCGTAAAGTCGATTCCCAGTTTTCCGGGCTCTACATAATAGATGGAATCCTTTACGATCCGGGCATCCCGGTATCCCGCTTCGTTGAAGGCGCTGATCAACCCCTTCTTGTCATTGGGATACTCCTTTTCGTTAAATTTTTTGCTGCTGAAGAAGTTGTAAAGTTTGTTCGACTTGGTTTTCTTCATGGACCGCGCGAGTTTGAAGTCCGATACGTCTGTGTTTCCGATGAAGCGGATGTCTTTGATCCGTACCCGCGGGCCGCGATCCACCGCAAAATTGACCCGGATAGCATTTTTGATAATCGTGTCCCGCTGCGTCTGGGGCTCTACCTCACATTGGAGAAAGCCTTTTTCGGAATAGAAGCGCCTGATGATGTCAACGGATGTCTGTGAGACATGGTCCGAAAACTCGCCCCCCCGGCGCAGGTTCAGCCGCTCCTGCAGGTCTTTTTCTTCGGATTTCCGAACTCCGGTAAAAGACCACCGGGAAACCCGGGGACGTTCTACGATCCGGATTGTAAAAAAGGCGGAATCTCCTTCCGCGCTCAGGTGGTCGATTTCAAGGGACACATTTTCGAAATACCGCTGCAACCACAACCGGTTCACCACAGAGGAGAGGTCATCGCTCGGGACGGTCACCCGCATGCCCTTTTGAAGGCCGGTCAGGGAAATGATCTGCGAACTGCTGAAATGATGGTTTCCCGCCACATCGACACCTCCGACCACATACTCCTTCGGATTCGCATAATCCACCTCAACCGGAGTTTTTTCCCTGTCTTGCCCCGGAACCGGAATGCCGATCAGGAGGAAGGCAGCCACCCACATCAGACGGTATTTGTTCATCAATTCTACTTTCATCGATTTTTAAAAGTGTAAAGATAAGCAATTATTTAACTTTCCCATAACGGCGGTCCCGCCGGGAATACTCCTCCAAGGCGGCCAAGAAAGCTTCTTTGCGAAAATCCGGCCACAACGTTTCTACCGAGATGAATTCCGAATAGGCCGTCTGCCAGAGCATGTAGTTGCTGATCCGCATTTCTCCGGAAGTACGGATCACAACGTCGGGATCCGGGATTCCGTTCGTAACCAAATATTTCCCGAAATCATCGGAGGTCGCCGCGGCAAGACCGGCGGGATCGCCGGCAAAGTCCGAAGCCATCCGTTTGACCGCCTGTAGAATGTCCCACTTGCCGCTGTAACTCAGGAATACGATCAGCGTCATCCGCGGATCAGGCAGATCCGATGCGGCCTCGACCTTCCGGATCTCTTTTTTAAGATTATCACCCAAGCGGGATAAGTTTCCCAGCACTCGCAGACGGATCCGGTTCTCCAGCAAAGTCGGCAGTTCAACCGAAAGAGATTTCATCATCAGCCGCATCAGTGTCTCGACTTCCTCCTGCGGTCTTTCCCAATTCTCCTCTGAAAACGCGAACAACGAGAGGTACTTGACGCCGATTTCCGCGGCCGTTTCCGCGCAGGCTCTTACGCTGTGCACGCCTTCGGCATGGCCGAAGACTCTTTCCTTGCCCATTTTCCCCGCCCAACGGCCGTTCCCGTCCATGATGATGGAAACGTGCTCCGGTATCTTGGTGTTGCTTTCCATGTACAAAATCTAAAGATCTCTGCCGTTCCGGACATCCTCTCCCCAGAATAACTTTGTCGTGAGGGCTTTGACGAAATTCGATTTCGCAAGCCGAACCCTTTTCAGCGAAAATTGTGCCACCTTGACCGTGAGGATCGCAGACGGTGACAAGATCAGATTCCGGTTGTCCATGGAGCACATCACCTGCTCGTCGCGGGACTGCATGGAAAGGGTGATCTCCGCCGTATCGGGAACAATCAACGGGCGAACGTTCAAGTTGTGAGGAGCGATCGGCGCGATGATCAGCACCTTCGCTTCAGGCATGCAGATCGGGCCCCCGACGCTCAGTGAATAGGCGGTCGAACCGGAGCTGGTGGACACGAGGAGTCCGTCCGCCCAGTAGGTCGGTACGGGATTCCCGTCGATCTTGATATCCACCCCCAGAATGGCGGCCCCTCCTCTATGAACGGATACCTCGTTGAGGGTATAAGGCCAGAAGGAAGACCCCTCCCGCAGAATATCTCCATCAATGCGTGTCTCCAGCAGCGTACGGTCCTCCACGGTGTACCGCCCGGCCGGCAGGGCTTCGCCTACCTCTTCGGGACTGTATTCGGACAGGAAACCGAGCCGTCCGAGATTGACCCCCAAGATCGGAATGCCCGATTGCCCCACCCGCTTCGATGCGGAAAGGAAGGTGCCGTCCCCACCGATGCTGAGCACCAGATCCGTTTGCGGCTGAACGTCTTCTATGGTATTCATTTGATAGACATCAAAAGCGGCGAGCCGGTCCATCAGCGCGATGAACCGGGGATCAGCTTTCAGTTCCTGACTTCTGGTATAAATCGCTACCTTCATATTCGACAGATCTCCGATTTGGTTGAATTATCAAAAATAACACAAATCTGCCAAAATCTGAACATATTTGTTTAATTTTGCATATGTCTCAAAGAAAGAACGACAGAATGCCATGACCCGACTCAGTGTAAATATCAACAAGTTCGCCACCCTCCGCAATTCCCGGGGCGGGAACATGCCGGATGTAAAAAAGGCGGCGATCGATTGTGAGAATTTCGGAGCGGAGGGTATTACCGTGCATCCCAGACCGGACGAACGGCACATCCGCTACGCCGATGTGCGGGTCATCCGTCCAATCGTCCGAACCGAGTTCAACATCGAAGGCAATCCGATTCCCTCGTTTATCGACCTTGTCCTGGAAGTCGTGCCGGACCAGGTGACCCTTGTGCCGGACGCCCATGACGCCATCACCTCCAATGCCGGCTGGGATACCGTCCGGAACCGGGATTTTCTGACCGACGTCTGCAAGACCTTCAAGGAAAAAGGCATCCGTACCTCCATCTTCATCGACCCCTCCCCGCGGATGGCCGAGGGGGCTGCCGCCTGCGGCTGCGACCGGGTCGAACTGTACACAGCGGATTATGCCGAGGAATATGAATCCGGACCGGAACGCGCCTTGTCACGCTATCTGGAGACGGCGGAAAGAGTCCGGGATTTGGGGCTGGGGCTGAATGCAGGCCACGATCTGAATCTCATCAACCTGGAATATTTCATCCGTTCGATTCCCTGGACGGCAGAAGTGTCTATCGGACATGCCATCGTCTGTGATGCCTTGTACGCCGGGCTCGAAAAAACAATCCGGGCCTATCTTTCAAAGATTAAGATTTTTTAACTACTTTTGTGATTTAGAAACAAATAATATCAAGATAAAATGAAAAACACTCCACTGATTCTCAGCATCATCGCCTTAGTGGCCGTGGCTGCTCTCGGAATTATTTCCCTTACCGCCGACGGAAGCAAGAAGACTGCCAAGGATCAGACGGTCGTTGAGGCCACCGCCCAGCCCGGCGCCATCGTCTGGTTCGACCTGGACCGGATCCTGAACGAATACGACATGGCAAATGACCTTCGCTCGGTCGTAGAGTCCAAGGTGCAGAGCATCCAGGATGAAGTCAACCGGAGAATGACCCAGCTTCAGAACGACGCCAACAAATTCCAGTCCGATCTGGACAAAGGCCTGCTCGTCCGTTCCGTGGCCGAACAACGCGGCCTGAAACTGCAGGAGCGGCAGGAAAGTTTCAACGCCTACGCAGCCGAAAAACAGCAGGAAATCGCCGAGGAACAGCAAGTTATGCTCAACCAGATCGGGGATGCCATCAAAAACCATCTCGACAAGTTCAACGCTGAGAAGAAGTATGCGATGATCATCTCCACCCAAGGTTCCATTCTTCCCGCTCCTGTCTCTACTGCGGATCCGGAGTTGGACATCACCGACGAACTCCTGCAGGGGCTGAACGACGAATATGTGAAAAGCAAGAGCAAGGCAGGTTCGGAATCCGCGACCCGAGGGTCGGACCAGACCAAAGAGTAAATAGGATTGAGGATCGCCCTGTTATCGAGTTTCTACCCTTACAGAGGGGGGATTTCCCAGTTCAACGCAAGTCTTTTCAACGAACTGGGACGGAAACACGAAGTCAAAGCCTTTAATTTCAAACGACAGTACCCGGAATTCCTCTTTCCGGGGAAAACCCAGTATGTGACGGAAGATGACGAAGCTACGCCCATCGAAAGCACGGCGCTGCTGGACACAGCCAACCCTTTCACCTATCCGGTCGCATGCAAGGCTGTCCGCGCCTGGAAACCGGACCTGCTCCTGATCAGCTACTGGATGTCCTGGTTCGCCCCCTCTCTGGGCTACATAGCCCGGCATCTCAACAAAAGATGCAAGGTCGTCTCCATCTTGCACAACGTCATTCCGCACGAACCAAAATTTTTCGACAGTCCCCTCACCCGATATTTTCTGAAGGGTTGCTCCGGCCACGTCACGCTATGCGAAGAAGTCGCGTCCGACTTGATGCGGCTGGATCCGAAGGCGGACCGGATCGTACTCTTCCATCCGATCTACACCCACTTCGGCGAGAACCTGCCGCGCGAAGAGGCCGAACAGAAACTCGGGCTCCTGCCCGGAAAGAAGAACCTCCTGTTTTTCGGACTGATCCGGAAATACAAAGGTCTGGACATCCTGCTGAACGCCTTTTCCTCCTTGGATGACAGTTATCAACTGATCGTTGCCGGAGAACCCTACGGATCCTTCCAACCCTATCAGGAACTGATCGACAAGTCCCCGGCGAAAGACAGGATCAGACTGTTTACCCGCTACATCAAGGATTCCGAAGTCAAAAACTTTTTCTCGGCCGCCGATCTGGTCGTCCTTCCGTACCGGTCGGCGACCCAGAGCGGTATCAGCGCGATCTCGTTCCATTTCGAGGTCCCCATGGTCGTGACGGATGTCGGCGGCCTTCGGGAGACCATCGGCGATTCCGGCACGGGACTTGTCGCCAATACCCCGGACGCGGAGAGCATCGCCGAAGAAATCCGGCGCTACTTCTCCGACCCGAACCTCCAGGTGCTGTGTTCCAACGCCATCCGGGCGGAGAAAGAAAGGCTGTCCTGGAAATCTTTCGCAAACAAACTGCTTGACTTCACGACACGCTTGTAATGAAGAACATGATGAAAACGAATCTGACCGCCATCGTTGCGACCGCCTGCCTGTTGTTCGCAGGCGCGCCGATGACTGCAGCCCAGGAATACATCGCGCCGGAAGTTGTTGTTTCCAAGGACAAGATCCGTTCCGGAGGGAAAGTGTACTACTCCCATGTCGTTCAGGAAAAACAAACCCTCTTTTCGATCTCCAAAGCCTACGGAGTTTCCCTGCAGGAAATCTTTGACGCAAACAAATCCCTGAACCTTGAAACCGAAGGGCTCAAGAAAAACCAGATCCTGCTCATCCCCGTCAAAGAAGAAAGCGAAGAGGAGGTGGTCACCAGTTCAGAGCCTGCCGAACGTCAGCCTATGGTTGTCCAGACTCCACAGAGTGACGCATATTTTTTCCACCGGGTCAGGTGGTACGAAGATTTGAATTTCATTGCCCGGAAATACGAGGTGTCCCCCGAATCGGTCATGAACATCAACGGACTGGCGACACCCAAAGTGAAAACCCGCCAGATGCTCAAGATCCCGCGTCATCCCGAAATGTGGGAAAACCTTGAGAAACCCGTCTCCGAAACGGAAGAGGAAACCCCTGCCGAGATTCAGGACACGACTGAAAAATCTGCCCTTGACTTGCCCGACCTGTTCGATGACATCTTCCAGCGGGAAGGCAAACACGACGTCCAGGTCTCCTTGCTGCTTCCGATCAATGCCCGGGGCAAAGTCAACGATCTGGCAATCGATCTCTACAGCGGCGCCCTGTTGGCTGCCCGGGATCTGGGAAACGAAGGAACCAACCTCGACCTCAGTGTCTTCGATGTAGGCGACGGAACCATACCGATCACCCGCGAACGATTCAGCCGCAGCGATTTCGTGATCGGCCCCGTGTCGAATGCCGATCTGATCCGGGCTGTGAACATCTGCCAAGGCACCTCCTGGATCGTATCCCCGCTCGATCCCAAAACGGAAGCCCTCGCGGACACGATTTCCAACCTCATCCAGGCACCCACGCCCACAAATACGCAGATCCACGATGCGGTGCGATGGATCGGTTCAGACCTGAAGCGGGGAGACAAGGTGATCCTCATCACCCAGAAGGGGGTAAACACGACGGATTACGCTGAAGCGGTGTCCCGCGAAATGTCCGCTTCAGGCATTGATTTCGTAACAGCATCCTACAGCATTCTCGAAGGCAGGAACAGCATGCAGTCCATTTCAAACCTGATGACAACTTCCGGCACCAACCGGATCATCACTGCCTCGGACAGCGAAGCCTTTCTGATCGAAGTGGTCCGGAACCTCTACCTGCTGGCACACAATTCCTATGACATCGTGCTGTACAGCACGTCCAGGATCCGCACCTTCGACACCATCGACATCGAACAGCTGCATTCCGTCAACCTGCATGTCAGCGTGTCCTATTTCATCGACTATAATGCCCCGGCCGTCCAAAAATTCATCATGGATTACAGGGCGCTCTTCAATGCGGAACCGAGCCAGTTCGCCTTTCAGGGATACGACCTGATGAAGGGACTGACAGTCTTGCGTTCCAGATACGGCAGGAACTGGGATCGGGCTTTCAACCGGATGAAAGTACAAGGGCTCCAGTCTGATCTCGAATTTGTCAAAACCGACCGGGGCGGATATGTGAACAAAGCCGTACGCAGGATCGTCTACGCCCGGGACTATTCCATCAATCTGGTAAAATAAAGATTAGCGCGCGGTCACCTTGGAGCGGCGTCGGGTGGGATGACACAGAATCTGAATATCCACCCTGTCGATCTTGTAGCCTTTGAAGCGGCGCCTGCACAGACGTTCTTCGATCGTTTGGATTAGATCGGCGTCCAACACATCCTTGTACTCGTTGTTGACGGTATCGTAGAGATGGATATGCTTGAAGGTGTTGACATCGAAATACATTTTGTTGTTCGAGCTCATCCGGCGGTGGTAGACCCCCAAATTGGAGAGTTGTGAGAGGATGTTATAGACCGAAGCCACCGTCACCTTCGCCGATTCCTTCTTCAGGATGCATTCGGTGACCATGTCCGCGCAAGCGTGACCGAGTTGGAGCATGGCCTCGTGGACCGCCAATCGTTGCGGTGTCACTTTAAGTCCGTTCCGCTTCAAAATAAGGCGGAACTCTTCGATGTCGAAGGCTTTGTTGATTTCTGTCATTTCACAGGCAGGTTTAGATGTACACTGGCTGCAAATATAATGGAATTATCCGGAATTCCTGCATTAATTTTGAATTATTTTAATTAACTTCTTTCCGGCCGATGCCGATGATGCGTATTCCTCGGAATTAACTATATTTGCATCTTATAAACGATATGAATATGGAAGAAATAAAATGTCTGATCATCGGAGGAGGTCCTGCCGGATACACCGCGGCCATCTACGCCTCCAGAGCCGGTCTGTCCCCTGTCCTCTACGAAGGGATGGAACCGGGCGGACAGTTGACCACCACCACGGTCGTCGAGAACTATCCGGGATTCCGGGACGGTATCGATGCCAATCAGCTGATGGAAGTCATGCGCGCCCAGGCTCAGCGTCTCGGCACGGACATCCGCAGAGGGACCGTCGCCCAGGCCGACCTGTCGTCCAGACCCTTCCGTATCCTGGTAGACGAGAAGGAAGAAGTCGCGGCACGCGCCCTCATTGTCGCCACAGGTGCCACCGCCAAGTACCTCGGTCTGCCCTCGGAGCAGAAATTCAAAGGCCTCGGGGTTTCCGCCTGCGCGACCTGCGACGGTTTCTTCTATCGGAAAAAAGACGTTGCCGTGGTCGGCGGCGGAGATACGGCCTGCGAAGAAGCGACCTATCTGGCGAACCTCTGCAACAAAGTCTACATGATTGTCCGCCGGGATGTATTCCGCGCCTCCACGGCCATGCAGGAGAAGGTCCGAAAAACACCAAACATCGAGGTGCTCTGGAACTGCAACACCCAGGAAGTCCTCGGCGACGCGTCCGGAGTCACAGGCGCCCGCCTGATCAGAAAAGATGGTAAGGTTTTTGATATCAAGATCGACGGATTTTTCCTCGCCATCGGACACCATCCGAATTCCGAGCTTTTCAGCGAATGGCTGGAGACCGACGAAAACGGATACATCGTCACCCGGGGCAAGACCACCGCGACTTCGGTGGAAGGCGTATTCGCCGCCGGAGATGTACAGGATCCTCGCTACAGACAGGCTGTGACCGCTGCGGCGTCCGGATGCATGGCTGCCTTGGACGCGGAGAAATACCTCTTGTCGCAATGAACATCATGATGATTTTGAAACGATCCTCTTTCGTACTTTCCGCCGTCCTCCTGACGGCTCTCATATTCCCGTCCTGCAAATCGGAATATGAGGCCTTGATCAACAGCAACGATGTGGAGAAGCAGTATGCCGCCGCCTTTCAGTATTTCAACGCCGGCAAATTCCAGAAAGCGGCAACCCTGTTCCAGAACATGTCGGTTCTGACCAACGGCACGAGCAGGGATGACACGGTCCAGTTCTACTGGGGGCTGAGCAACTACCGATACAAGGATTACTACACGGCGGAGACCAATTTCACGAACTTCCTGCAGAACTATCCCCGCAGCCCGTTCGCGGACGAGGCGTCCTTCCTTCGGATCGACTGCCTCTACCGCTCGACCCTCCGGTACGAGCTCGACCAGACACCCACCTACAATGCCATGAACGCCATCTCTCAGTACCTGATCGAGAACCCCAACACCAGCCACAGAGCGATCTGCAGGCAGATGCTCAAGGAACTCAACGACCGACTGGACAAGAAGGCGTTCGAGAATGCCAAACTGTACTACAAAATGGAACAGTACAAGGCTTCCCGCGTTGCCTTCAGAAATATCCTCAAGGATGATTCGGAGAACATCTACCGCGAAGACATTTTGTACTACATCGCCATGTCCTCCTACAAATACGCGCAACTGAGCGTCGAAGCCAAGCAGCGGGAACGTTACTTAACCTTCATCGACGACTACTACAATTTCATCGGTGAAAATCCCGATTCTCCGTATAAAAGGGAACTGGATGTTCTGTACCGCCGCTCACAGCGGGCGCTCGGCTACTACTCCGGGGCAGACGAAGAATTGAACGAGAAGGAAAAGGACTTTATCCGTGAAAGAAGAAAATTATTGAAACAATCTCCGGACTCCACTTCGTACAATCAATAGAAACAAATACATTTTCACAATGGATATCAGCAAGAAAGTCCCCGTAAACACGATTACGAGGGATGTCAAGTATCTCGCCGAACCGACCGGCAACATCTATAAGACCGTCGTGATCCTGTACAAGCGCGCCAACCAAATCGCCCTCCAGCTGAAAAAGGAACTTGCCAAGAAACTGGAAGATTTCCGGACGGACCGCGACACGATGGACGAGGTGTTCGAAAACCGGGAACAGATCGAGATCTCGAAGTACTACGAGAAACTTCCCAAGCCGGATCTGATCGCAATCTCCGAATTTGAAGAAGGAGAACTGTACTATAGAATGGCAGGACAGGACGAAACCGGAGTCTCGCCGCTTCCTGAAAAGAAACAGAAGGCAGACAAAGGAGAGTAGCGTCCCGCCATGCTCCAGTCCCTTCAAATCAGGAATTATGTCTTGATAGACTCTCTGGATGTCGACTTTCCGGAGGGTCTTGTCATTATTTCCGGACAGACCGGAGCGGGCAAATCCATCCTGCTGGGCGCGCTGACCCTGCTGCTCGGCGCGAAAACCGATGCTTCGATCCTCGGGAACCGCGCGGAGAATTGCGTAGTCGAAGCCTTGTTCAAAGTTCCGGCGGATGATTCCAAGCTGAAAGGGCTCGTCTCCGGGAATGAAACGGACTGGAACGAAGGAGAACTCATTTTGCGGAGAGTCGTCAGCCCTTCCGGACGTTCCCGGGCATTTGTCAACGACTCTCCCGTCACCCTGCAGTCCCTGCAGGAAATCACATCGCACCTGGTGGATATTCACACCCAGCACCAGACGCTTCTCCTCAACGATCCGGGCTTCCAACTTTCGCTGCTTGACCATTTCGCAGGCAACGAGGCGTTGCTGCTGGATTGCGAAGGGTCCTTCCGGACGCTCAAAGCCCTGGAAACTGAAGTCGCGGACATCCGGGGGCGTCTTTCCCGCCTCGCCGAAGAACGGGCCTACAACGAAGCCCGATTCCAAAAACTGGAAGAGGCGCGCTTGCAGGAAGGAGAACTGGAATCCTTGGAGGCGGAACAACGCCAACTCGCGAACGCTGAGGAAATCAAGAACCATCTGGGAGCAGTGGAAGAGTTGATGAATCCCTCGGATCCCGAAGCGGGCGGTATGAGCATTTCCTCCGCGCTCAAGGAAGCGCAGCGGGCGCTCGAGAAGGCGGGGAAGTATATTCCCCTGTCCGCATCACTGACCGGACGGATCGAATCGGCCCGCATCGAGCTCGACGACATCCTGGAAGAGGTTTCCGCCCTTAACGCGCGAACGGAACTCAATCAGGCAAGGTTGGAGCGAGTCGAAGAGCGTATGACCTTGCTCTACGATCTGCTGAGGCAATTCGGAGCGGCCTCCGAAGAAGACCTCATTGCCCAGCGGGACGCCTTGTCGGAACTCTTATTCGATTCCACGGCCTTGGAAGACCGGTTGGCTGAGTTGGAGAAACAGGTCGCGTCCGAGCGGAAGCGCCTTTCCGATCTTTGCGAGCGACTGCATGGCGCGCGCGAGCAGGCGCGCGAACCGTTCGCCCAAGCCGTGATCAAGCGGCTCCGCGACCTCGAATTGGAACATGCCGTCTTCGAAGTGGCAATCCGCGAGACAGCCATCTCCGCAACCGGCTGCGACCGCGTGCAGTTCCTCTTTTCCGCCAGCGGCGCCGTACCGGTCGACGTGGCCAAATGCGCCTCCGGCGGCGAAATGTCCCGTCTGATGCTGTGCCTCAAAGCAATGATGGCGAAATTCATGAATATGCCTACCCTCATTTTCGACGAGATCGATTCCGGTGTTTCAGGCAGCGCTGCCGACAAGATGGGCGAGATGATCTGCGCGATGGGCAAGGACATGCAGATCTTCGCCATCACCCACTTGCCCCAGGTGGCCGCCAAGGGAGATGCCCATTACCTCGTCGAGAAGGAATTCGACGTGCTCGGCACCACGGCGACTACTACGATCCGCCCCATCCAGGGACAAGACCGCGTCCGGGAAATCGCCCGGATGCTCAGCGGCTCCCAAATCACCCCGGAAGCCATCGCCAACGCCCGCTCCCTCCTTCGCTGACGATCCGCTTTTCCCGCTCCCACCGAACCTTGGACGCCCTTTCGCAATACCCGTGGAATCCCCCTGACATGGGCTCGGACAAGAAAAAGAGACCAGCCAAAGTTTTTTGGCCGGTCACCTGCCCTCGGGTGCTCGGAGGGATTCGAACCCTCGACAACCAGAACCACAATCTGGCGCTCTACCACTGAACTACGAGCACCGTATCAGCGGATGCAAAGATACAAAAAATTCTTATTTGCAAGAATTTCCCGGATTAATTATATTTGTAAGTATGCATAACCAAATCAACCCATGGCATTTCTCAAGGATATAGGTCAACGCATTCGGTACATCACCGACATCAACGACTCGATCAATACCGAAGCCGCATCCACCAGAATCCGCAACGGCATCGCTTTCCGCGGCCCCAACGCATGGATTCTCGCCTTCTCCATCGTAATCGCTTCGGTCGGACTCAACATCAACTCCACCGCTGTCATCATCGGGGCGATGTTGGTCTCCCCGCTCCTGGGACCGATTTTCGGTATCGGGCTGGGACTCGGGACCAACGACACACGGTTGCTCAAATACGGGGCCCAGAATCTGGCAGTGATGGTCGCCATTGCCTTGACTGCCTCTTTCGTGTATTTCCTGATTACCCCGCTCAACCTGTCCGATCCCACGGAACTGGAGGCGCGGACCAGCCCGACCATCTACGACGTGTTGATCGCCCTCTTCGGCGGATTGGCCGGCATCTTCGAAATGAGCCGGAAAGAAAGTGGTACCGTGCTCGCGGGCGTCGCCATCGCAACTGCTTTGATGCCTCCCCTCTGTACAGCCGGATATGGCCTCGCCAACTGGAACCTGGAATATTTTGCCGGGGCGATGTACCTGTTCATCATCAACAGCGTCTTCATCATCTTCGCGACCTATGTCATGGTCAAATATATGAATTTCCAGGAAGCGGAGTTCGCGAACGCGAAAACGGCCAAGCGGACGCGGAATCTGATCACTTTTTTCATCTTGCTGGTGATCATTCCGAGTATCTGGAGCGCTTGGGGTCTGATCAAGGAAAACAACTTCAAGCAGAGCGTAGCAGCCTTCGTAGCCGATCACAAAACCTTTGAAAAGGGCTACATTTACGACTACAGCATTGATACGCGCAAAGGAATGAAGGCGACCATCCACATCGCAGGCGCGACCCTCACCCCCGAAATAAAAGCAGACATGCTTGCCTCGGCAGTTGACTACGGAATTCCGGAAGACAAACTTTCCATCAAAGAGCACAACATGTTCTCGGAGGAAGCGAACCAATCCGAGAAGCTGATGAGGGGCATCTACGAGCGTACCGATGCGGAGCTCAACCGGAAGGAACTCCAGATCCGGCAACTGGAAAGTCAATTGAATGCGATCAGCAGTTCTGAAATCCCTTATCTGCAGGTCACGGAGGAAGTCAAGTCGCAATATCCTGAAATTCAGGAACTCTACCTCACCCGGGGCGCAGCGGTCGAAACGGACAGCCTGAAAGAGAACCGGTGCCTGCTCGTGGTTGCAAGAACGGCGGCTCCCCTTTCCGCTTCTCGTTCGCAAAAATTGCAGGAATGGCTCCGGATCCGATTACGCGACACCACCGTGGTCGTGCTTAACCCGCAGTAGGATGAGGAATCTGCTTTCCGCCGCCCTGTTGTCCCTCCTCGCAATCCCGTCTTTGCAGGCACAACCTTTCGGATCGATTCCATGGCCCAAGCCTCTCCGTACTCTCCCCGACACAGCCACACTCGTGTTTCTCGGGGACATCATGATGCACCAGAACCAGATCGACCATGCCCGCCAGGCCGACGGAACCTACAACTTTCAAACGTATTTCAAAAACCTGGAAAAATATTTGCAGGAGGCGGATGTAGCCGTCGCCAACATGGAATTCACCCTGGCCGGGGAGCCTTACACAGGATATCCAAGCTTTTCCGCACCCGACAACTATCCGGACGAAGCGGCGGTCGCCGGCGTGAACATCTTCCTTACCGCCAACAACCACATCCTGGACAAAGGGAAGAAGGGGATCGAACGTACTCTGGACCTCTACTCCCGAATGGAACGAGACCGGAGAGTCAAATTTACCGGCTCCGCCCGGGACGCCCGGGAGGACTCGCTGCGCAATCCCTTGATCATCGCCGCGAAAGGAGTCCGCATCGCCTTGTTGAACTTTACTTACGGAACAAACCTCGCGATCTGCGAAACCTGGCCGAAAGTACACCGGATCGACACCGCGACCCTCTCGCAGGCCATCCATAGAGCCAAGGCTAGCGGAGTCGACTACATCATCGCTCTGCCGCACTGGGGCACCGAATATGTACTCCGACACAACGGGGAGCAGCGGAAGTTGGCCATCTGGCTGGCGGACCAAGGCTGCGACGCAATCATCGGAAGCCATCCGCATGTGGCACAGGACATCGAAATCCTTACCCTCCCGAACGAAGACGGACTCGGAACCCGCGACGTTCCGGTCGCCTATTCCCTGGGCAACGCCATCTCCAACATGAGCGCCGCCAACACCCGGATCGGGATACTCTTGACCCTGCGCATCGTAACGGACGCGGACGAAAAGCGGCGCATGCTCCCGCCGGAACCGACCTTCACCTGGTGCGCGCTGCCCGGCACGCTCACCCCGGGCTATACCATCGTTCCGGTCCGGGAATATGCCGGGAAACGGCAAGAATGGCTGTCCGTGTCGGACTACGAAAACATGATGTCCTCCTACCGTAGGGTGAAAGAGAAGACCGGAATCACGGACGGAGAACCCGCAAACCTTTGACAGAAAGACAGTAAAGAGATTCAATGAAGAAAACCATCACGCTTGAAGGCATGGATCCCGTGGAGATCTACGGAGCCGGGAACAAGATCCTGGAAGAATTCTGCAGTTACTTTCCCGCGCTGAAAATCGTCGCCCGGGGGGATGAAATCCTGTTGGACGGAAAGGAAAGCGCCATTCAGGAATTCGTTCAGAAGTTCGGAGAACTCATCGAGAAAAGACGCTGCAAGATGAATCTGACCGTGTTCGACGTGGAAGACATCTTTGACGGAGAGACCTCCCCGAACTCGTTCAAACTGACCGGCGAAGCCATCATCGTCCACGGAACCGACGGAAAACCCATCCGCGCCCGCAACCTGAACCAGCAGGCGATGGTAAAAGCCTACTTCGATACCGATCTGATTTTCGCTGTCGGCCCCGCTGGCACCGGCAAAACCTACATCGCGATCGCCCTGGCTGTCCGCGCCCTCAAGAACCGGGAGGTCAAGCGGATTATTCTGACCCGACCCGCCGTGGAAGCGGGCGAGCGGCTGGGGTTCCTGCCCGGGGACCTGAAAGACAAACTGGATCCCTACCTTCAGCCCCTGTACGATGCCTTGGGAGACATGATTCCGATGAAGAAACTGCAGGAATTCATGGCGGAAGGAACCATCCAGATCGCACCCCTGGCCTATATGAGAGGCCGCACCCTGGACCGGGCCTGCGTCATCCTCGACGAAGCCCAGAACACGAACATGGGACAGTTGAAGATGTTTCTGACCCGGATGGGGCCGAGCGCTAAATTCATCGTGACCGGGGATGCCACCCAAGTCGATCTTCCTCACCGGGAAGACTCCGGTCTCCTGAAAGGCATCTCCCTGCTGAAAAACATCAAAGGTGTCTCGACAATCTTCTTCACGAATGAAGACATTGTGAGACACCCGCTCGTAACGAAAATCGTCAGGGCGTTCGACGCCGACTGATTTCTTTATTGGGCCAACGCAGCGTACTTGTCGTAACCCTCCTGGAATTTCGGATCCTGATCGCGGAAGCGGAAGTACACATTCTTCAAGTACTCGGCTGCCACCGTTTTGAGACTCTCATCCTTGGTGACCTCGAAAGCTTTCTCGAAGGGCTCGATGCAGGACTTCAGTTCGGTTTCAAACTCCTGAACCAATATCATATATTTGTCGTCATCCAATTCGGTCTGCGCTTGCTCGGAAATCTCGACCGCATGATTGTAGCGCAACTGGCCCTCTCCGAAATACCCCCACTCATAATTGGGATCGACCTGAGTGCACTGACGATAGGCTTCGACGGCCTTTTCAAGATCACCCAATTTCAGATGGACGTTGCCCTCCACATAGAAGAGAGAAGGGTTGTTCGGCTCGTTCTTCTTGGCATCATCCAGCAGTTCGAAAAGCTTCTCAGGATCGTCCCCGCTGGTCACGTAGTAGTTGATGAGGCCGATCAGGATGCTCTGGCTCTCAGGGAACTTGGCAAAACCCTGCTCCAGATACCCTTTGGCGGCGGCAGCGCCGGCCTGGGTGGTGTCCATGCGGGCCGCGCAGTCCGCAAGCTTGGCGTACACTTCTCCGTCTTCCCCGAGGTAGTTATAGGCGAGGCATTGTTCGAACAGAGTCTTAGCCTTTCCATATTCGCCCACGCTCCAGGCCGTGAAACCGGAGTTGTAGAGTGAATTGGTGTCAATCTGTTCGTAGGGCTTCTCCGCGGCGGCAGCAAAGGCAGACTCGAAGAAAGCGCCCGCTTTTTTGACCTCTCCAAGGGAATAGGCATTATAGGCTTCGTTCACGAATTTCTCAGACACTGTCTTGATCCCTGCGCTGATCTCCTGTGCTTTGGAGGGATCCAACTCGAAAGCCTTTTTGTAGGCAGCCAGCGCCTGCTCGAGGGCATCCTCGTACAAAGGCGCGGTCACCTCTACGATCGCGAGGCGGCCATCGGCATCGAAGTAGAGGTTCTTGTCGGCGTAGACTTCTTTGGTGTACTCGACATCGTTCACCACGACGTTCTCGGTGGAGGTCGGCCTTTCGTTGCGCATCAGAAGCCTCAATTCCGTCTGAGAGGTACCGAGAAGAATGTTACCTGTAGGAGCGTTATATGCATTCATATAAGCGCTTGCAAGTTTCAGCCATGTTGCAGCCTTTTTTGCCTTCTTGGCATTCTGGGCTGTAGCCTGAGCGGTCTCGACAGCCTTTTTGGCTGCGCTGATGTTGGTCTGGGCATTCGCGACCTGGACGGAAGCGAAGATTGCCAATACAATTAAAATCTTTTTCATGACTTAAAAAGGTGTATAGTTTTAATCTGTTATTCTGTATTGTCATCGGCTTCCATTTCCCCGGAAACCTCAGGCAATTCTTCTTCCTCGTCGTTTTTCTCCACCGTGGAGACCGAAGCGATGGAATCGCCTTCCTTGATGTTGATCAGCGTAACTCCCTGCGTCGCCCTTCCAGCCACGCGGATGTCTGACACAGCCATGCGGATGGTAAGACCGGATTTGTTGATGATCATCAGATCGTCGTTCTCCGTCACATTCTTGATGGCGATCAACTTCCCGGTTTTATCGGTAATATTGATGGTCTTGACACCCTTTCCTCCACGCCTCGTGATCCGGTATTCATCAAAGTCCGTCCGTTTGCCGAATCCATGCTCGCTCACCACGAGTACTGTGTGGTCCTGAGCGTCCTCGGCGGCAGGATTGTAGTTGATGGCACCGATTACTTCATCAGTATTCTCAATATTTATGCCACGGACACCGGTGGCGTTCCGGCCCATCGGCCGGACATCCGTCTCGTTGAAACGGCAGCAGCGTCCGTCGCGAGCGGCGATGAGAATCTGTTCGCTGCCATTCGTCAAGAGGGCCTCGATCAGCTCGTCCCCGTCGCGGAGGTTCACCGCGTTGACACCGGCGACCCTGGGACGGGAATAGGCCGTCAGCGAAGTCTTCTTGACGGTACCCCGCTTTGTAACCAGCACGATGTAATTGTCGTTCACATAGTCCTCGTCCTTCAAGGTCTTGACGTTGATATAGGCCTTGATCTTGTCGTCCGGTATACTGAGCACGTTCTGGATCGCGCGGCCCTTGGACGCGCGGGATCCTTCCGGAATTTCAAAGACCCTGAGCCAGTAGCACCTGCCGCTTGTCGTAAAGAACAGCATGGTCGAGTGCATGTTGGCGATGTAGATGTGCTCGATGAAGTCTTCGTCCCGGGTCGCGCTCCCCTTCATGCCCACGCCGCCGCGATTCTGGATACGGTATTCAGTGAGCGGAGTCCGTTTGATGTAGCCCAGGTGGGAAATGGTGATGACCACATCCTCGTCGGCATAGAAGTCCTCCGGATTGAACTCCTCCTCGGAAGGCTGAATCTCCGTACGACGCGGATCGCCGTACTTGTCCTTCAGTTCCATTGTCTCGGTCTTGACGACCTTCAACTGCTCTTCCACACTGCCGAGGATCTCGTTGCAGCGCGCGATGAACTTCTCCAGCTCTTGGAATTCCGCCTGCAGTTTCTCGCGCTCGAGTCCCGTGAGCTGGCGGAGCCGCATCTCCACGATGGCCGTCGCCTGGATTTCGGTGAAAGCGAACTGACGCATGAGTTCCGCCTTGGCCTCATCCACACTCTTGGAATGGCGGATGATGTGTATGATCTCGTCGATGATGTCGATCGCCTTGAGCAATCCTTCAAGAATATGGGCTCGTTTTTCAGCCTTTTCCAATTCGAACTTCGTCCTTCGCACGACCACTTCGTGGCGGAAATCCACGAAGTTCGCGATGATCTCCTTCAGGGAGAGGGTGTCGGGACGACCGTCGACGAGGGCGACGTTGTTGAACGCGAAACTCGACTGGAGCTGGGTGTACCGGAACAAAGTGTTCAGTACGACATTCGAATTGCTCCCTTGCTTGACTCGGATGACCACGCGGATGCCCTCGCGGGAGGTTTCGTCGTTGATGTAGGTAATCCCTTCAATCCGTTTGTCTTCCACCATCTGACCGATCTTCTCGATCATGTCCTTCTTGTTGACCATATAGGGGATCTCAGTCACGACGATGGTATCCTGCCCCCGCTCGTTGGTCTCGATCTCGGTTTTCGCGCGCACGACCACTCGCCCGCGACCGGTTTCGTAAGCTTCTTTGATGCCGCTCACGCCCATGATGATACCGCCGGTCGGGAAATCAGGTCCCTTGATGTACTGCATCAAGCCATCGGTATCGATGTCAGGGTTGTCGATGTAGGCGCAGATCGCGTCGCAGCATTCACCCAAGTTGTGCGGAGCCATATTGGTGGCCATGCCGACCGCAATGCCCGAAGCACCGTTCAGAAGCAGCAGAGGCGCCTTTGTCGGGAGCACGGTGGGCTCCTCGATCGTATCGTCGAAATTCAGCGTGAAGTCAACTGTATCCTTTTCCAGATCTCCGAGGATGTCGTCCGCCATCCGGACGAGCTTCGCCTCAGTGTATCGCATGGCCGCGACCGGATCTCCGTCCATGGATCCGAAATTACCCTGCCCCCAGACCAGCGGATACCGCTGGTTCCAGTTCTGCGCCAGACGCGCCATGGCATCGTAGACGGAAGAATCTCCATGGGGATGGAACTTACCCAACACTTCTCCGACAATTCTCGCCGACTTCTTCGTCGGTCCCGAATAATTCAAGCCCAAGCCTTCCATACCGAAAAGGACCCGTCTTTGAACAGGTTTGAGCCCGTCCCGGACATCCGGGAGCGCGCGGGACACGATCACGGACATCGAATAGTCGATGTAAGCGGAGCGCATCTCGCGGTCGATTTCGACCGACTCTATGATCCCATGCTGCTCTTCCGTATTCTTTTCTTCGCTCTCCATAAAATCACTAAAAATCCTATCTATAAGTTTGCAAATTTAATAATAAATAATGACAAGGACAATAAAAATAACAGTCTCTCCACCGTCAAAACGGCAGAATTTCCGACTTGCACAAATCTTGCATAATGGAGGTAAAATTCTTATATTTGAGAATCGGGATTCAAAAAATTGAACGATGGAAATAAAGATATCAGACGAACTGAACAGCATCATTCGCTACGCGCGGGAGGAGGCGATGCGGACCGGGAGTTACGGAATCGGTCCGGATCATCTCTTCCTAGGGATGATGCGTCATGCCGACAATGACGCCTGCCGCGTCATGACAGGCATCGGTGTCGATTTGATGGATTTCAAACGCTTCATTGACAGCCATTTGTTCAAGAACGAATCCATTCCTTTCCAAGAAGCGGACAAGATATCCTTTACCCGGTATGCCCAGAACGTATTGAGCATCACCGTGATGGAAGCTTCGAAAATGAATTCCGGAGAAGCCGGCTCCCTGCACCTGCTGCTTGCGCTCTGCCGTACGACCGAAAACTACGGCCAAGCTTACCTGCGCCAGCACAGGGTAGATTACAGCCGACTGCTGGCTTACATGCGGGATGAAGGCCTGCTCACGCAGGGACCCCCTTCGAAGCAGGACGGAGAACAGGAAAGCGATGAGGGAGAAGAAGGCGGCGGATCCGCTCCGGGCGGAAAGCCGGGGAAAATAAAGATCGAGGACTTCGGCTTCGACTTGACCAGGGCCGCCTCTGAAGGCAAACTCGATCCCGTGGTTGGCCGGGACCTGGAAATCGCAAGGGTGATTGAGATCCTCGGCCGCCGCAAGAAGAACAACCCGATACTCATCGGAGAGCCCGGGGTCGGCAAATCCGCGATTGTGGAAGGCATCGCGCAGCGGATCGCGGGAGGAAGCATCTCCCCCGCCCTGGCGAAGAAGCGACTCATTTCCTTGGACATCGCCTCCGTCGTGGCGGGCACCAAATACCGCGGCGACTTCGAGAAACGACTCAAGGCCATCATCAAGGAAGCCAGCACAAATCCGGACATCATCCTATTCATCGACGAATTCCACACGATCGTGGGAGCGGGCGGGGCACAGGGCAGCCTGGACGCCGCGAACATGCTCAAACCCGCGCTGGCCCGCGGAGAACTCCAGTGCATCGGCGCCACGACCATGGATGAATTTGCCAAGATCGTCGAAAAGGACGGTGCCCTCGACCGGCGCTTCCAGAAGATCGTCGTCGAGCCGACCGACATTCCCCAGACCATCTCCATTCTTAACAATATCAAGACCCATTACGAGGACTTCCATAACGTGACCTATACCGAGGAAGCCATCGATGCCTGCGCCAGGCTGACCGACCGCTATGTTACCGACAAGTTCCTGCCGGACAAGGCGATCGATGCCATGGATGAGGCAGGATCCATGATCCGGCTGAACCTCACGAAGGATAAGCGGACCGGCAATGCGGTGGATGCCGAAGACATCGCGACTGTGGTTTCGAAGATGACGGGGATCCCCGTCAACAAGGTCGCGGAAACCGAAGGCAACCGGATCCTGAAGATGAAGGAACGGCTCCAGAGCCGGCTCATCGGACAGGATGCCGCCATCGACAAGGTCGTCCGCGCCATCCAGCGCAACCGCGCGGGGCTCAAGGATCCGAGTCGCCCGATCGGCACCTTCCTCTTCTTCGGCCCGACAGGTGTCGGGAAGACCCAGCTTGCCAAGTGCCTGGCTGAATATCTTTTCGATTCGGAGGAGAATATGGTGCGCATCGATATGAGCGAATACACGGAGAAATTCACCGTCTCTCGTCTCATCGGCGCGCCTCCCGGTTACGTCGGCTACGAAGAGGGCGGGCAGCTGAGCGAGCGGGTGCGCCGCAAGCCTTACTGCGTGATCCTGCTGGATGAAATTGAAAAAGCCCATCCCGACATATTCAATCTGCTCCTGCAAGTGCTGGACGACGGACATCTGACAGACAGCAACGGACGGGTGGTAAATTTCAAGAACACCATCGTGATCATGACGTCCAATGTCGGCAGCCGCGAACTGGAGGAATACGGCAGCGGGGTCGGCTTCGCGACCGCAGGGAAGAATGTGACCCAAAACCGACAGTCCGTGCTCGAAAAAGCCATCAAGAAGTCTTTCCCGCCCGAGTTCATCAACCGGGTGGACGAACAGGTATTCTTCAACACGCTGACCCGGGATGACATCGAGCAGATCATCGACATTGAACTCAAGGATCTGCGCGAGCGGACCGCCGAAGCGGGTTACAAGCTGACGATCACCCCTTCCGCCAAGAAGTTCATCGCCGATGCCGGCTACGACCCAGCCTTTGGTGCCCGGCCCCTGAAACGGGCCGTGATGCGGTACGTGGAAGATCCGGTGTCGGAATTCATCATTTCAGACCGGATCCTGCAGGGAAAGGAAAAGCGGGATTCGGCGGAACTCCGGACGCTCCGGGTCGGGCTGACCACGGACAAGGAGAATACCCTGGTCACGCTGAAGGAACCGGAGCCCGTAAGAAGCTAGGCAGCCCGGACGATGTCGGTGATTTCGAGCCCCATGTCCCCGATCATGTCCTGGAGCTGAAAGAAGGAAGACTCGGAAGATATCAGGGCGGAGAGCTGGTCGAGATTGAAGACTGTGTTTTTCATGACGCTGTGTTTTTAATTTCATTTTCTACTGCAAAGATACCGCCCCATTGTGCCAAACTAGGACACAAAGAAACGTTTTTTTGAAAAAATTCAATGCAAACGAAACTTGCCATATTCGATCTGGACGGGACCTTGCTGAACACGCTGGATGATTTGGCGAACGCCTGCAACCACGCCCTCGCAGCGCTGGGTTTCCCGGGCCATGCGTTGGAAGAATACAACCGGATGGTGGGCCGGGGGATCCGGAATCTGTTCCGGGCCGCATTGCCGCAAGATCGGATCACCGATGAAAACCTGGACCGGATGACCGCCGAATTCATTCCCTTTTACAACGCCCACATCGCCGATCGCACACAGCCCTATTCCGGAATCCCGGCCCTGTTGAACCGCATTTCCGCTGCCGGCGTGGAAGTGGCGACAGCCTCCAACAAGTACCAGGAAGGGACCGAACAACTGATGACGACCTTTTTCCCGGAGATCCGCTTCGTCCGGATCCTGGGGCAGCGGGAGGGGCATCCGATCAAGCCGGATCCCGAAATCATATTCCAGTGCATGGCGTCGGTTCCCGGCATCCGGAAAGAGGAAGTCGTTTATATCGGAGATTCTGACGTGGACATGCAGACCGGGACAAATGCCGGAGTGCGCACGATCGGAGTCCTGTGGGGATTTCGGCCACGGAAAGAACTGGAAGCCCACCGCCCCTGGAAATTGGTCGGAAGCGCTGAAGAACTGGAACAAGCAATCTTGGAAGAACAATGAATAACGAGAGAAGCGTAGACAAACTGGCCAGATATACGATGTACGCCGTCGTGGCGGCCATCATACTGGCACTCTGCTGGTATTTCAGAAACGTATTGGTGTACATCATCCTAGCAGCCGTGGTCGCCCTGATCGGACGGCCCATCATGAAGGTGTTCAAGAAAGTACGAATCAAAAGCTGGCGCCTGCCGAACTGGCTCTCTGCGATGCTGACGCTGATTCTCATCCTGGTGATCTTTTTCGGAATCATCACACAGATCTTCCCGGTGATCTACAGCATCGTGCAGAACATTTCCGTAAACCTGCAGACTGCCTCCGTCACCGGCGGCGAGATCAATGCCATTTTCGACCGGTTTAACCAATGGTTGGCAGGGATCGTGCCCAATCTGGACCCGAATTTCAAAATCCAGGTTGCAGCGGTAGACTGGATCATGCAGGCTTTCGACCCGAACTTGCTCCCTTCGTCCATCACCAACGTGGTGGGGTCCGTCGCTTCCGCCATCGGCGCTTTCGGAATCGGTTTATTTTCTGTGGTATTCATCTCTTTCTTCTTCATCAAAGACGAAGGCCTGTTCCGTCGGATGGTGGGCTCGGTAGTACCGAACCGTGTTGAAGGAGAGGCTATTCAAGCCATCGGAGACATTGAACACCTGCTTTCCCGCTACTTCGTGGGACTGCTTACGGAAGTGCTGGGAGTCACGCTGCTGAACTTCCTGGGGCTCTGGCTGATCGCCCGAATGGGCATAACTCCAGCCATCGGCATCGCCTTTATGGCAGGACTCCTCAATGTCATTCCCTATGTGGGTCCTTGGATCGGCGGCGCGATCGGGGTAATCCTCGGTGTCGTGCTCAAGTACAGCAGCGCGGTGGTCATAGGCATTTATCCAAACTTTTGGGTGGTCTTCATCACCCTGGTCGGCGTGTTCGCGGTCACCCAGTTGATCGACAACTACCTCTTTCAGCCGCTGATCTATTCAGCCAGCATCAAATCCAGTCCGCTGGAAATCTTCATCGTGCTGCTGATCGCCGGCCATATCGGCGGCATCTGGGGTATGCTGATCGCCATACCTGCCTACACGGTTCTACGCGTCATCGCAGCCCGTTTCTTCGGGGACTTTAAACCCATCCGCCGTCTGATCGGACGGGACGAAGGCACCCACCGGAAACCCGGCAGAACTTGATTTTTCCCTACTTTTGAATCCAAAACCAATATCCCTATTCATTATGAAAAAAACAATCAGTACCCTTACCCTTTCACTCGCTTTGTTCGTGCTTCCCTTCGCCGTTATGGCACAACGGACCGTAAAAGTCAATGTCCACGAGGACGCGGCGTCCGGCCGGATCATCCCGAAGGAAATCTACGGACACTTCTCCGAGCACCTCGGGACCTGCATCTACGGCGGCCTATGGGTCGGCCCGGACTCCAACATTCCCAACATCGACGGATATCGTACGGATGTGTTCAATGCCTTGAAGGATCTCAAAGTACCCGTGCTCCGCTGGCCCGGAGGCTGCTTCGCCGATGAATACCACTGGCGCGACGGAATCGGCCCTGCCGAATCCCGGCCGACGATGATCAATGCCAACTGGGGCGGAACGGTCGAGGACAATTCCTTCGGCACCCACGAGTTCCTCAATTTCTGCGAAATGCTCGGCATCGAGCCCTATATCAGCGGAAATGTCGGTTCGGGCACGCCGGAAGAAATGGCCCAATGGGTCCAGTACATGACGGCAGCCGACGGTCCGCTGGCGGAGCTGCGGGCGAAGAACGGGCGGAAAGAACCCTGGAAGGTAAAATACCTCGGTATCGGAAACGAGAGTTGGGGCTGCGGGGGGAATATGCGCCCCGAGTTCTATTCCGACCTCTACCGCCAGTTCGGCACCTATACCCGGAACTACAGCGGAAACCGCCTCTACAAGGTGGCCAGCGGTGCATCCGACTACGACTACAACTGGACGAAAGTGCTGATGGAAAACATCGGAAACCGGATGCACGGTCTCTCCCTGCACTACTATACGGTCCTCAACTGGGGCCGCAAAGGCTCCGCAACGCAATTCACGGATCAGGATTATCTTGCGACTTTGGGCAAAGCCGTAGAAGTCGATACCGTGATCACGCGCCACAAAGCCATCATGGATCAATATGACCCGAACAAGCGGATCGACCTGCTCCTGGATGAGTGGGGGACCTGGTACGACGAAGAGCCCGGAACAGTCCGGGGGCACCTGTACCAGCAGAACACGATGCGCGACGCCATCGTAGCCGCCCTTTCGTTCAACATCTTCCACCGTCACACCGACCGACTGAAGATGGCGAATATCGCTCAGATCGCGAACGTGCTGCAGTCCATGGTACTGACCCGGGGAGACAAGATGGTCCTGACCCCGACTTACCACGTCTTCAAACTGTACAACGTGCACCAAGACGCTGAATTCCTCCCGACGGACTGCGATTCGGACCTGCTGGATGCCGGCAGCGGCAGGAAAGTGGAACGTGTGAGCGCTACAGCCTCCCGGGATGCAAACGGGGTCATCCACGTGTCGTTGGTGAACACAGGGCTGGAAGAAGATGTCATCGTCTCTCTGGATTTTGACAAGAACGTTTCCGGGATGATCGAAGGGCAGATTCTCACCTCATCCGACATCCGCGACTTCAACGACTTCGACAAGCCCGACGTGGTCAGGCCGGAAGACTTCAAGGATTTCCAGATCGTCAAGGGCAACCTGGAAGTCCGTCTCCCGATCAAGTCCATCCTCTCGCTGGCGATCCGCCCCGCCGCAAAGTAAGGCTGCGAGAGCGCTTTATCTCAATTTCCGAAAAAAAGCCAGAATGAAGGGGATGGAGGTCAGCATGGTGAGAACGTCCGCGACGGGTTGTGCCAGTTCGACGCCCGTCACCCCGAATACCTGCTCGAAGAGAAGCAGCACCGGAATGAAGTAAAAACCGGAGCGGAGCATGGCCAGAATCGAGGCCTCCAGGGACTTACCCGTCGCCTGAAGGGTCATATTCGTAAGCAAGGCTATCGGCTGCGTCATGAGGGCGATGGCGGCATAGCGTAGCGCCGGAGTGCCGATCGCAATGACTTCCGGATCGTTCCGGAAAAACTGGACCAGCGGACCGGCGGCGAGAAGAATGCCCAGACAGGTAACGAACATGATGCCCATGGCCGCAGTCAAGGTGAAGCGAAAGGCTGCTCTTAAGCGGTCCCATTTCTTCGCCCCGTAGTTGAATCCCGCAACCGGCTGATAGCCATGGCCCAACCCGACACCAATGGCGAAGGCGAAGTGCGAAATCCGGCCCACAATAGCCATGGCGGCAACGGCTGCATCGCCATACAGTCCCGCTGTGTGGTTCAGGAGGATCGCGCCCACTCCGTTACAAGCCTGCCGGATCAGACTCGGAGAACCGACCGCGATGATGTCCCACATCTCCCAGAAACGGAAAATACCTCGATCCAGCACGATCCGGCTCTGGGTTTTCCCCCGCAGAAACATGCTAAGCAGGATGCTGAAGCTCACAACTTGGGAGATCGCCGTGGCGAGCCCTGCGCCGGCTGCCCCCATGCGGAATCCGAAAATGAACAAGGGGTCCAGAAAGATGTTCAGGATGGCCCCTGCGACAAGACCTTCCATGGCCTTTTTGGCCAATCCTTCGTACCGGAGGATGTTGTTCAGCACAAAGCTGCCGATAATGAAGGGAGCGCCGGCAGCGATGTAGATGCAATAGGAACGGGCGTAAGGCAGAATGGTGTCAGTACTCCCCAGGAAGCGGAGAAGCGGTTCCATGAAAAGCAGGCTGGACAACCCAATGACGAGTCCGAAAGATATCGCGGACAGGAAGCCGGTGGAGGCAATGCGGGTGGCCCGATCCTGGTCCCGCGCTCCCAGCGAACGGGAAATCTTGCTGCCGGCCCCCTGGCCGAACATGAATCCGATCGCCTGCAGGATGACCATGTAGCTGAACACAATGCCGATGGCACCGGACGCCGACGTGCCCAACCGCCCTACAAAAGCGGCATCCGCCATGTTGTACAGATTCGCCATCAGCATGCTGATGACCGAAGGAATGCCCAGCGTGACAACCAGATGCCCTACGGGCGATTCGGTCATCTTCCGGTAACGCGCTTCCGATATTTGGTTTCTGAGGCTGTCTTCCATTTCGAAACAGCCAAAGTTACAGTTTTTTATGATTCCATTTCACAAGAAATTCGTAACTTTAACTTTTGAACCCAGTATTATCATAACAATCATGAAACATCACATCTTTCCCATCGCGGTCGTATCTGTCTTACTTTCAGCACTGAATAGCTGCTCCCAAACTTCCCATGAAACTGCATTACAGGATGACTCCAACACCCCCTTGCACCTTCTGCAGCCGGACTATAAGATCCCATACGGGGTTCCAGACAAGGCGGCAGTGAAGGCTGATTTGGACAAAATTCTTCGGTTCTTGGATGCTAGCACGCCCGCAGACGTGGACGAGAAAGGCAAGATCCTGCCTGGCAGATTCCGGCTCACCAGTTACGAGTGGGGGGTGACCTATTCAGCTATGCTGACTGTCGGAGCCGTGACAGGAGACCAAGCTTTCACGGAATACACGACCAGGCGCCATTCCTTCCTTGCGGAACAGGCCCCGAAAGCCCGCGAAATCCTAGAAGCAGGGGGAAGGCTGGAGGGGCAGATGCGCCAAGTTGTCACTCCTCATGTGCTCGATGATGCCGGCGCCGTCTGCGCATCGATGATCAAGGATTTACAGGCTTTCCCTGACCTGAACCTCCGTCCTCTCATCGACAACTACATGGACCTTATTCTCAACAAAGAATACCGCCTGCCAGACGGTACTTTCGCACGAAAGCGCCCGCTTATGAACACCGTTTGGCTCGACGACCTGTTCATGGGCGTTCCCGCTATCGCCTGGTACGGAAAGCTGACCGGAGAATCCCGATACTTCGACGAGGCTGTCCAGCAGATCCGACTCTTCGAAGAAAAAATGTGGGCGCCCGAAAAGAAACTCTTCCGGCATGGCTGGGTAGAGTCCATGGAGGATCACCCATCCTTCCACTGGGGCAGGGCAAACGGCTGGGCAATCTTAACCCTTTGCGAAGTGCTGGACGCCCTCCCTGCCGACCATCCCGGCAGAGCCTCCGTCCTCTCCTTATTCAAGCAGCACGCCAGCGGACTGGCTGCCCTGCAGGGCGGAGAGGGTTTCTGGCATCAGCTCCTGGACCGCAACGACTCCTATCTGGAGACCTCAGCAACCGCTATCTATGCCTACTGTTTCGCACACGGCATCGACGAAGGATGGCTCGATGCAACGACCTACGGCCCGGCTGCCTGCCTGGCTTGGAACGCAGTTTCCACCATGATCGATGAGGAGGGGAAAGTGAATGGTACCTGCGTTGGGACAGGCATGGCTTTCGATCCGGCATTTTATTATTACAGGCCGGTCAGCCCTTACGCCGCACACGGCTACGGCCCCGTTCTGCTCGCCGGTGCGGGGATCTTGAAACTTATCACCGACCGTTACCCAAGGCTGAATGACAATGCCGTCCAATTCTATGAAGAAGACCTGTCCGCCAACGGCCCCATCTTCTCCGTCACGAAATAGGTATTTAATAAAAAGTGAACCGAGATGAAACCGATTCCGATACTCTGCGCCACCATTCTCTCCTGCACCGCATTGATTGCTCAAAACAACTTCCAAACGGGGATCCAATCTACAACGCTCTCCGAGGCATCGAACCATTTCGTCGAACCACCTTCCGAATACGCCAGTCATGTCATCTGGGGCTGGGAAGGGCCGATGGACATCGAGACCATCCGCCACGACCTGGACTCTATCAAAGCGAAGGGATTCCGTTCCGTCATTTTCGAAGCCGGCTATCATTTGCCCTACGAATATCTTTCCGATGAATGGTTCGAAAGCATCCATACCGGAGTGATGGAGGCAAAAGCACGCGGACTGAAAGTCTGGATAATCGACGAAGGAAAGTATCCCAGCGGATTTGCCGGTGGCAAATTCACCCGGGAGCGTCCTGACCTGCGAATGAAAGCCCTTGTTGTCAAAGACACCCTGCACGTTGGGAAAGCAGATATCCTCAAAGACGTAGAAGTACCATCGGGCGTGTTCAGCGCCGTGGCAGTCAGCCGTTCCGGAGCGCTCGACAGAACGGTTGAGATCAGAGAAGGAAAAATCAACTTCACTGCTGGTCTGGACGAATGGGATATTCTACTAGTTGGATCCGACTACAGGACCGGACAGACCCGGGCTGTCAACAATCCAAGCGGAGGCAAGGATACCCGCAATTCTATCTGCGACTACCTAAGTCCGGAAGCTGTCCGTCAGTTCATCGACTGGACGCACGAACGGTACAAGCAATACATCGGAGATGAATTCGGAAAAACCGTTCTCGGTTTCCGTGGAGACGAACCCGATTTCGCCTATACGCCTTGGACGCCTTCGATGGTTGAAGATTTCATCGCGCGAAAAGGCTACGATCCGACCCCCTGGTTTGCCAGCCTACTGAGCCGCAACCAAACTATAGCAGGGAAGCGATTCCGTGCTGACTTCTGGGACGTCTGGTCCGACCTTTTCGCCGTGAACTTCTTCCAGCAGCAGGCAGACTGGTGTGCCGAGCACAATCTCGCCTACATCACTCACCTCAACAACGACCACAACATGCCGGTCTGTATTCGAGCTGGAGGCAATTTCTTCCGCAACCTCAGCAAAGTGCAGGTCCCAGGCGTAGATGCCATTTGGAATCAAATCTGGCCGGAGACGGTCAACGACTTCCCAAAATTCGCTTCCTCGGTCTCCCATATTTACGGAAAAACCCGTGCCTTCAGCGAGAGTTTTGCAGCGTACTACACCTCTCCGACCATTCCACAGGCGAAGTACGTCGTGGACTATCAGGTTGTAAGGGGTATCAATTTCTTCGAATTCATGTTCTGGATGGCCGGATCGAAGAATCCCAATTGGATGACAGATCCCAAGATGAAAGAGCTCAACGATTACACCAATCGGACCACCTACCTGATGTCTTTGGGAAAACCGGGAGCTCGCATCGCAGTCTATTATCCGACGTCCACTTTCTGGCTGGCAAACTCTTCGATAAATCCTGATCTCGTGCAGATTGCCGAAATACTCCTCCAACATCAAAAAGACTTCGACTGGATTGATGACGACGCCTTCACGGAAGCGCTAGATGTCGGAGCCGGATTCTTCTCCAACCGAAGCGGACAGAAGTACAGCACTCTTATCATTCCATCCTGCGACGTTGTGTCCAAGAACGCTCTCACGAAGATTCAGGAATATATCTGCAGAGGCGGAAAAGTACTCTTCTGGGGGCGCAAGCCTACAATGGTCGCTGACATCACTTTTATCGCACCGGAACCATTTCCGGACATGCCCCGCTGCTTTGAGGAACCGCTGGTAGGCTGGTCACCCACTGTCGAGGCCGCCATGCCTAGAAGTGAGTTCTCTATGATCCAAACCAGGCTTAAACCGGACGAGACTGTCCAGATTCCCGCCACGAACTTGATCCGCTACACGCGCCGGACGATGCCTGACGGAGACTTGTACTTTCTGTTCAACGAGGGAGAGGAAGTCTGTACCTTCACGGCTGATTTCGACCAAACGGGCATCGTCCAGATGTGGGACGCTGTGACGGGAAAGATCACCCTGGTTCCTTCGTCTGAATATTCCCATGAAGGGGGAAAAGACCTGACCCGGATGACACTGACCCTGAAGCCTTGGGAAAGCCGCATCTACTCCATCGGGCACGGGACGAAAATGTACAATGCCAAGCAGTTTGGTGTCAAAGGTCGTGGAGACGTGGAGACCGAAACCATTCAAGCCCTCATTGACAAAGTCTATGCGGAAGGTGGTGGAACGGTGTACCTGCCAGCAGGACGATACCTCAGCGGAGCGCTCTTCTTTCCGCGCGGGGTCAATCTAAAGCTTGCGAAGAAAGCTTTCCTGCAAGGCACGGCGAATCCGGAGGATTATCCCGTAATTCCAACTCGCTTCGAAGGTATTGAACGCAGATGGAAGTGCGCTTTTCTCAATTTCGACCACTCGGACGGAGTCCGTGTGTACGGAGAAGGCACCTTGGACGGTAATGGTCTGGAATGGAAAAGCATTCCTTTCGGTACCAGCGGGCGTCCACGTCTGATCAATTTCACGAACTGCAATGGAGGTTCCCTCTCTGGATTACGCCTCCAAAACCAGGCATCCTGGTGCGTGCACGTCCTCTACACCCAGGGATTCACCATCGACGGACTCGACATCAGAGCTATTGATTATATTCCCAGTTCCGACGGCCTGGACATCGATTCTTCCAGTGACGTGCACATCACAGGAACATACATCTCCGTACACGATGACTGCATTTCTATCAAGTCCGGCAAGGATGAAGACGGACGCAGGGTAGCCCGCCCTAGCGAGAACATCCTAATTGAGAACTGCCATTTCGCTTATGGCCATGGAGCCGTTACCATGGGCAGCGAGATCTCCGGCGACATTCGCAACGTGACAATTAGGAACTGTGTCGTGGACGGAGACAACTGGGGATCGATCCGCTTCAAGAGCCAGCCTGCCAGAGGCGGCGTAGTAGAGGACATCACGTTCGAAAACATCCGGATCTCCAATGTTCGCAACATCTTCGACATCAACATGGAGTGGATGGCAGGACGAATCGGAGAAAAAGATATCCGCTATGTGGAACCGTTGACCCGGCTGCGCAACATCGTTATCCGCAATGTGACCGGTTCCGGACAATCACTCGGAATCATGCATGGCTACGCCGACGCCCCATTCGGAAACGATGTGTTCCACTTTGAGAATTGCCACTTCGAAACCGAGACCGGGTTGAAGATATCCAATGCCGGAGGGGTCGATTTCAACGGCATGGACATACAAGTAAAAGAAGGAGAAAAGTTTATTCATTCAACTAATCGCTAGCACGATCATGATCGCGCCAATAGGGCTTATTGCGAGTGCTCACATTCGGAGATGAAGCGGTTTCTGCAACGATCAGCACATCATGCGCTTTCCAAGAATCTGCCTTAACGAACTTGTACTGGGCGGCGCCGCGGATGTCAGAGACATTGGCGCCGAAGTTCACCGTACAGGTGCCCGAGGCGAGCTCGATTGAACATCGTCTTAAAGGATTCGAAGTCCGCGGCGTTGTCATACTTGTTCTCCGACAGGGTTGATAACAATAGGTGCTGGAACCGAAACCGGCACGCTTGGCATAAGCGGCGAACGCAATGGGAAAATCGTTCTTCTCATATCCTATTTTATTGTATAGTAAACAAATAGGTTCCTTGATCAACTTCTTCCACACGGTACGATCCGTCCGACGGGACCGGTACATAGACCGTCGCGCGGCAACCCACCGGGACGGTGACTTCCAGTTTCCCGGAAATTCCGTCGAAAGACACCGTGGAAGCGACCCTGCCATACGGCGTCAGGTTGGAATAATGCACGCGGGAAAACTTCTTGGAAAGAATCGGACGCACGATCACATGCTTGTACGCCGGCTCGTTCTCATCGATCTTCACCCCGGCCAGATCCTCGTAGAACCAAACCAGCCCCCCGCCGAACATCGGATGGTTGCGGGAATTCTTTCCATCCCATTGCTCCCAGGTTACTGTGGCGCCCTGCGACAGCCAATACCCGAAACCGGGCATGTCCCGCTGACTCATAACATCGACGGCCACATCGTTCAAACCGTTTTCAGCCAGCACTTTGAAGAGGTAGCGCGTACCGAATATTCCAGTATTCAAATGGTTTTGGTTCTTTTCAACGATTTCCTTGCGGAGCGTCTCCACCACGCCCGGCCTCACTTCCTCCGGAACACCCATCGTCAAGGCGAAAACATTGCTTCCGAAGTCTCCGAAGGTACAGCTGTCCGCCTGATAGAAGGCATGGAAGAAAGCGTCGCGGATGCCGTCGGCCATCTCCGTGTATGTTTTTTCATCCTGCACTTCACCTAACGCCCGAGCTGCCCGGGCCGTGCGGTCCGCGCAATACCAGTAATAGAAAGTATGCACCAATTCATCGGACGGAAGCCCCGTCGCCGGAGACCAGTCCCCCAGATTCAGCCAGTACATCGGAACATCGCTCCCTACAACGCCCTTTCGGGAATACATGGTCCCCCGCGGCGTCTCCCAGGTCTTCATGTAGCGAACCTGCTCCTTCATGGCAAAATAGTTGTCGCGCAGTTCATCAATGTCACCATAGTAACGATAGAACTCCCACGGCATCACGTTCATCGCGGCCCCCCAGGCCACTCCACCGCCGCAACCGGGCTGCCATGGGGCCCCGTTGGGCACATAACCGGACTCCACATTCTGCGCGTCCCGCATGTCGCGGAGCCATTTTTTGTAGAAAGCGGCTGAACCGAAATTACTCATCACGGTAGGACATACTACCTGGCCATCTCCCGTGTAGGGAGAGCGCTCCCGGTGCGGACAGTCGCTGGCGATGCCGCCGTGCATGTTGTCCAATTGGCTGCGCTGCCAGATTTCGTTGATCCGAGTAAAAAGTGTGTCGGACGTGCTGAATTCCGCCGTAAGCGGCACATCGGTGTTGACCGCCTCGGCCACCAGCTGCGAAGCTTTCAGGTGATCCACCCCGCGGATGATCGCTCTGCGGAAGACATACCAGGTGAACCGGGGTGCCCAACTGACAGGTTCGTCATCTTTGAAAATATACTGTTGGACACCGAGGGGCGACTCGCAAATGTAGCGCACGTCCAGCGTATCTCCGGCCTGGCCGGAAACGCCTTTCAGGGCAATCCAACCGGATATTTCCTTGCCGAAGTCCACCTCGTAGGAACCGTCCTCCCGCTTTTGAAAAGAGACGGGAGCGAGCCGCTCCGTAACCTTGTCTGTCGGAGAGGTGTGCGCCGTCAGATCTCCTGTGGGCGCTTTTCGTATGACGGCAGGCTCCCAACCCTCGTCAGAGTCCTCGGGAGAAGCCCATAGCGGAATCTCACGGTTCGCATCGTAAATCTCCCCGTGATAGACATCGTTGTACACAATGGCGGATTCGCGCGCTTTCCAAGACCCGTCCGTAACGATGGTAGCCATCTCGCCATCGGCATAGGAAACTTCAATCTGGCAGAGAAAGCGCGGGCTGCCGAAGGGATTGACCCAACGCGCATAACTGTTGTAAAAGCCGTTGCCGACCACGGCACCGACCGTATTCAGCCCCTTCTTCAACTCGTCCGTGATGTCATAGGACAGGTAAAGTACGCGTTCTCCTCGGAAATGGTTGTCGATTGTGATGCCCCGCAACGTAGCGATCTCGGGACGATAAGTATAATTCGTGAAGTTCGGAACCAGACAATCGTCGCCGATCTTCCGACCATTGGCATAGAATTCAAAGTAGCCCAAGCCGGTCACGAAAGCCTTGGCGGAAACCACTTTGTCCTTCAGTTCAAAAGTCTTCCGGAACAGCGGAGCGGTACCGTATTCCCGGCTGGCTTCTTCGCCCTGCCAAGGAGCGCCGATCCACTGCGCGCGCCAATCCCCGGGCTTGAGCAGCCCCATGCCCCAACGAGCGGGCTTGCTCCATTTGGAGACGTTTCCCTCCCCATCGGTCACCTGTACCCTCCAATAATAGGTTTTTCCCGACTCCAATGCGGCGCCGGCATAGCGCACCAGATAGGATCGGTCCGATTCCACGACACCGGAATCCCAGACAAGATCCGTCTCGCCGCGCAATGCCTTCTCGGAGGTCGCCACCTCAATCCGGTAAGCCTTCTGGACGAGACCCTTCAGATCCGGAGAAGCGGGAGTATTGATCCAGGACAACCTCGGGGCAAGCACATCGACCGCCATCGGAGCCGACATGTATTCGCAGGTCAGGGAAGTCGGATTCAGCGTGCTTTCAGGGCCGCAAGCAACTGCCAGCAGCACAGAGAAAGCGATGTAAAGTCGTTTGGGGATTTCGAGCATAACTTATCCATTTAGGTTCATAGCAAATTTAGACCGAACCAATGGTTTCAGCCTATCGAAATCATTATATAATCTATCGTATTCTTCAATTTTCAGCAGCATTGCGTATGCCCGTCATGATAGAGGGCTCATGAGCAGCCGACAGGGAAGAATGACGATTTCGCCCAAGCGATCAAAGTGAGTCGCCGAAGTCCTGCCGGAACTTGGCGGCAAGATCCTCCTGCCAGTAGCCGATCTCCTTCAATCTTCCGAAGAAGAAGCGGAGAACTTTCGGTTCTTCAACCCACTCCAGGCCGCCGATCAGATGGCGGTTGTCGTAGGTCCACTTCACGCGGTCCGCGCAATATTTGACTTGTGAAAGAGTGAACACGCGACGGGGCATGGCGAGCCGCAACAGTTCCAATTCAGCGAAACGTTCCGTCCCGTCCGGTTCCCGCTGCTCGCTGAGGGTGCCTCGCTCCATTCCCCTGATTCCTCCGGCGATGTAAAGAGCAGCCGCAAGGGCGGCAGCAGGATACTGGTCGTGCGGAATGTCCGGCAGGATTTCCGAGCAGTTCAAGTGCGCGCCCAGACCGCCAGCCGGCTTGATCACCGGGACACCATACTGGTCCAGCTCGTTCACCAAATATGCGATGAACTCAGGACCCTGGCTGATGTATTCCATGTCCAACGATTCCAGCAGCCCGACGGCCATGGCCTCCATGGAACGGACTTCCATACCGCCGTAGGTGAGGAAGCCTTCATAGAGGGGGACGAATCCCATCATCTCGTTGATGTACTTCTTGTTGTGGGAAGTAATGATCCCGCCGCGGGAGAAGCCCAGTTTGCGGCCCGAGAAGTAGATGATGTCCATCTTGTTGGCGAGAATATGATAGATCTCCCGAGTGGACATGTACTTGCATTGAGCCTCGCGCATTTTCATGAAGTAAACGTTGTCCTGCAGGAGAGAAGCATCGAGCACGCTCTTGACGCCGTAGTCATGACAGATGTCGGAGACGGCAAGCATGTTTTCGAGGGAAACCGGCTGTCCGCCGATCAGGTTCGTGCCGGCTTCGACGCGGACGAAAGCAACCTTCTCGGGGCCGTAGGCTTCGATGGCCTTCTTCAGGGCCCTCAAGTTGAAATTGCCTTTGAAGGGGTCTTTGCTCTGGGGAATGAGTCCTTTCTTGTCCACAAGTTCAACCACCTCACCGCCCAGACGGGTGATGTGGGCCTTGGTCGTGGTAAAGTGGAAATTCATCAGAGCGACCATACCCGGCTTGACATAGGCTTCAGCGAGAATATTCTCAGCAGCCCGACCTTGGTGAGCAGGGAGGACGTAATCCGTACCAAAAACCTGCTTGATAGCCGCCTTGACGCGGTTGAAAGTTTCGCTGCCGGCATAGGCGTCATCCGCGATGCTCATGGCGGCCACCTGTTCATCCGACATCGCGTTGACGCCGGAGTCGGTGATCATGTCCATGTAGACATCCTTGTTCTGCAATAAGAAGGTGTTGTTTCCGGCCTGCTGGATCCGCTTCAAACGCTCTTCTACGGGAAGAAGGGAAAGCTTTTGGACCACGCGTACTTTGTGCATTTCCAGAGGAACCTGGTTCTCTGGTTGATAAAATTTTACTTCCATATTCGTTACGTTCGTCTCATTTTACGTGAAATTGAGACAATGTACGCATTTCTTGATATCTTTGCAACTGAAATGCTNGGAACAATCGTAAATACCGCNTGTATCGTGGTCGGAACCCTGGTCGGAACCCTTTTCAAGAAAGGGCTCGGGGCGAAATATTCCGACGCCCTTTTCAATGCTATGGGCTTGGCTTCCCTGGCGTTGGGGATCGGTTCCTTCGTCATGAATATGCCCAAAAGCGAATTTCCGGTCCTGTTCATCCTCAGCCTCGCCATCGGGGGGCTGGCGGGAACGGCGCTGGATCTGGACGGCCGGGTGAAACGGCTGG
>JGI24711J26586_10000088_pt1 | contig 59261 bp, 50 predicted proteins | sample BioPla3DNA1_FD_26586 | JGI IMG/M metagenome (IMG submission 26586)
ATAAAGTAATAGAGGCGCCGGACCTTGTGGCAGTGCCTTTAGGCGATGCAAGCAGGCTTAAGGTGGGAGAACCTGCCATAGCAATAGGAAATCCTTTAGGACTTCAATTTCAAACAACAGTAACATCTGGAATTATAAGCGCGCTAAATCGTACGATTGAAATAAGTACCGACCAGGGAACAAGTTATATGGAAGATTTAATTCAGACTGATGCCAGTATAAACCCTGGTAACAGTGGGGGACCTTTATTGAATTCTAGAGGAGAGGTTATAGGAATAAATACCATAAAGGTAGCCAGTGCAGAGGGAATGGGATTTGCAATACCCATAAATGTAGCAAAACCTATTATTAAGAGATATGTGAGTTTTGGTGAGTTTATAGAGCCCTATATAGGAGTTTTTGCCTATGACAGAGAAGTGATACAGTACCTTGATAGCGATATAAATCTAGAACATGGAATATATGTTGCTAATATAGATGAAGACGGTCCTGCATATAAAAGCGGGATACGGATAGGGGATATAATAACCCATATTGACGGAAGGGAAATTGACACAATGATGGATTTGAGAAGTTATGTATACTCTAAAGACCCTGGAGATGTTGTGGAAGTAATATATGACAGTCATGGGGAAACTAAAAATGTAGAAATTACACTGGCAGCCAAAGAAAGTTATGGGGCAAACAGATAAAAACAAGGTATCTTCCGTAAGGAAAGTGGAAATAATTACAATGTGTAAACAAATACAGCATTTTACGGAGGATAGAAAGTTGAGTAGAAATAAAAAACTTTATAAAAGAAGTGATTTTGAAAAAATTTTGAGAGAGTATTTAAGGCAGGCTAAATCCAAGTTAGAACATGAATATACCAGTACCAGAGAAGCGATGAAACTTGTTGCAGAGAATAAAACAAAAGAATTTATGCAGACTATGGACAGAGGATTGGATAGGGAAGAAAGGGATTATTTAAGTTCACTAATTGTATCAGGAATGTATCAATCCTTTTGTTATGGATATGGAGTTGGAAAAGTTGAAGGAAAAAGTGAAAGTTAAGAATTTTGCAGAATTAAAGGTGATGCAAAGGGGCTGTTTACTAATTTCTTAGTGCAACAGCCCCTTAATTTTTATTTTTACAAAATCGAAAGTTTATTATATAAAGACATCATTATAAATGAACTAAGTCATTTTAAACGGCTTAAAAGATGTTTGACAACATTTTTCATGTAGAATATAATCAACAAGATGGCAGTTAAGTTATTGACGCCACGTTTTTATAAGGAGGTGCTTTTGTAGATTTGGTTACGGTACAGGAAATTACTAAAAAATATACAAACACCAAAGATACCTATTTATTACATAAGAATAAATTAACTGCTAAGCCCTTCTTAAAATGGGCTGGTGGTAAAACCCAGATTCTAGAGAAAATCCGTCAAAAATACCCTTTAAATCTAGGAAAAACCATAACAAAATACGCAGAGCCTTTCGTGGGTGGAGGGGCTGTGCTTTTTGATGTGCTTAATAATTTCTCATTAGAAGAAGTATATATCAGCGATATAAATAGAGAATTAATTGAATCATATATTCAAATTCGTGATAATGTAAATGAACTTATTATTACTTTGGACAAGTTAGAATCTGAATACTTGCCGCTTTCTACTAGCGAAAGAAAAGATTACTATTATACTAAAAGAGATGAGTTTAATGCCTTTAAAGCAAAGGATTCTGTAGGGATAGAAATGGCATCTTTGCTTATATTTTTAAACAAAACCTGTTTTAACGGGCTGTACAGAGTGAACCAAAAAGGTGAATTTAATGTACCAGTGGGCAGCTATAAAAAGCCCAATATATGTGATGCAGATAATCTTTTAGCTGTGTCAAAAAAATTACAAGGTGTGGACATTGTATGTGGCGATTATAAAGAATCAGAAGCCTTTATAGATGATAAAACATTTGCTTATTTTGATCCACCTTATAGACCATTGTCTGCTACATCTAGTTTTACATCATATGCCCAGAATGGGTTTGACGATGAAAAACAGGCAGCGCTGGCTGACTTTATAAAAAGAATGAGTGAAAGAGGGGCATGTGTAGTTGCCAGCAATTCAGACCCTAAAAATACTGATGAAAATGACAACTTTTTTGATGATTTATATAGTTCTCTATCTATTGAGAGGATTTCAGCCAGTAGGGCTATTAACTCTGTAGCTACTGGTCGTGGTTCTGTAAGTGAATTGCTAATTTCGAACTGTGGAGGATTGGGTGCATGAGAGATTTTAATTATTGGTTTTCTTTTTTTAAAGAAAGTATTAGCAATTACTTTTACTATGTTGATTTTGCTAAAGTTTATCGAAATGTAGAAGAAATAAAAATAGAACTAAATATTTTAAATACGCTTATTGGTTCAAAGAATATTGAAGAGGATTTTGAAAATCTTATCAATAAATATCCAGAAACATTAAAATGTATTCCAGTTTTACTTGCAGTTCGTACCAATGAAATATATGCTGTTGATGATGAAGGTGAATTTTCATACAATTTTACAAAAGTTAATCAAACGCCAGAGCAATACTGTATTTTTATGCGAAAAACCGGATTGTTTGAACTCATGGAAAATCATATTATACACAGTCTTGTTGATTATGTAACTGGTGTAGAAACTGGCCTTGATAGCAATGGTCGTAAAAATCGTGGGGGACATTTAATGGAAGATCTTGTTGAAAGTTTTCTTATCAAAGCTGGGTTTGTACGGGACTTAAACTATTTCAAAGAAATGAAAACCTCAGAGATTGAGAAAAAATGGGGAGTGAATTTATCGACATTAAGTAATAAAGGTAAAACCGTTAAACGCTTTGATTTTGTTGTAAAAACTGAAGGAATGGTTTATGCAATTGAAACAAATTTCTATGCTAGTAGTGGTTCAAAGCTAAACGAAACTGCTCGAAGCTATAAAAATATTGCATTAGAAGCTAAGAATATAGAGAATTTTACATTTGTTTGGTTTACAGATGGTAAAGGATGGATTTCAGCTAGACATAACCTTGAAGAAACATTTGATGTAATGGAACATATATACAATATATTTGATTTGGAAAATGGCATTATGGAAAGGATTTTCATATGACAATAAAAAAATGGGAACCAGATAATTTTGAACTGGAAATGAATACAGTTTGGAGTTTTCCGAAAAGGGGGGACTGGGCTACTCACGATGCGAAATATCGTGGAAACTGGTCACCCTATATACCACGAAATCTTTTGTTGAGATATACAAAAGAAGGAGATACTGTACTTGACCAATTTGCTGGAGGGGGAACTACTCTTGTAGAGGCAAAATTACTTAATCGGAACATAATTGGTATAGATATAAACCCTGCAGCTATTGAACGATGCTACGAGAAAATTGATTTTGAATATCCCAATTCTGGAAATGTAACAATTCGCCAAGGTGATGCCAGAGATTTAAGCTTTTTGCGAGATGAAAGTATTGATTTTATTTGTACACACCCTCCCTATGCCAATATTATTAATTATAGCAAAGATATACCGGGGGACTTATCTTTATTGAGTGTAACTAAATTTTTAGAACAAATGAAATTGGTATCGTCGGAATGTTATCGTGTTCTGAAAAAGGGGAAATTTTGTGCTATATTAATGGGAGATACTCGTATAAAAGGGCATGTTGTGCCTATGAGCTTTGATGTTATGAAAATATTTGAGGGTGCAGGTTTTAAGACTAAAGAGATTATTATCAAAGAACAGCATAATTGCAAAGCTACAGGTTTTTGGAAGACAAATAGCATAAAATATAATTTTCTGTTACTGGCACATGAATATTTGTTTGTTTTTAGAAAATAGAATTATTTAACATCTAATATTAATTTGTTTTTAATATAAAATTTAACATCTTTAAATTTTCCAATATACAAAAATTAATATAGATTAACAAAACTGCAATTAAGAAAAAACGGAAATTGTGATATAATAAACATAAAACGCAATAATTACAAACAGAAAGGTACAGTTATTATGGACAAGTTTATGAAAGAAGCTGTGGAAGAAGCTTTAAAGGGTGTCAGAGAAAACCATGGGGGACCTTTTGGAGCGGTGATAGTAAAAAACGGTGAGATTATCTCAAAGGCTCACAATGAAGTTATAAAAAACAATGACCCTACAGACCATGCAGAAATGATGGCAATAAGGGAAGCTTCTAAAAAGCTTGAAAGATTTGACCTTTCAGACTGTGAACTTTATACTTCTTGTGAACCTTGTCCAATGTGTTTTGCAGCTATACACTGGGCTAAGATTAAAAAAGTATATTATGGCTGTACCAGGGAAGATGCTGCTAGCATTGGTTTTGATGATAATTATATATATGATGTGATAAAAGGTGTTGCAAAAGAAAAAAAGGTTGTCCTTGAACAAATGGGAAGGGATCTAGGACTGAAAGCTTTTAAACAATGGGAGATAAAAGAGGATAAAGTACAGTATTAAAGCTTTGCAATTCACACAATGTAGAGGCTTAAAATTTTTTAAGTTACAAATTTAAAAAAAGTATTGACATTAAGTTAAAGCGCTGGTAGAATGGATACTAACTATACCAAAAAGCATAAAAAATTCATAATGCTATGAAGGAAAAAAGATACATTCTATTACTTATAGAGAGCTGATGGTTGGTGGAAATCAGTGGATAGTATGTATGGATAACTCGTTCCGGAGCTTCATTGTTGAAATGGAAGTAGGCAATGACGTTAACCAGCGTTAAGGTTAAGGAGCATTTTACATGCTCTGTAGAGGGCATACCATATTTTATGGATGTGCTGAATCAGGGTGGTACCACGTAGGATTATAACCCTTCGTCCCTGCAAATGTTATTTGCATGGAGGAAGGGTTTAATTTTACTTAAAAGGGAATTATAAAATCTGAAGAAATTTAAAGAAGGTGTTAATTATGAGAATTACAGGAGCGCAGGCAATAGTAAAATCGTTGNAAAATGAAAATGTAGATATTATTTTTGGATATCCAGGAGCAGCTATATGTCCCTTTTATGATGCATTAGTGGATTCCAAGATCAAGCATATACTTACAAGAACTGAGCAAGGGGCGGCTCATGCAGCCAATGGCTATGCCAGAGTGACTGGGAAAACAGGTGTATGTGTTGCAACATCAGGTCCTGGAGCTACTAATCTTATTACAGGAATTGCAACAGCATATATGGATTCAATACCTATGGTTGCAATTACAGGTCAGGTATCATCAGAGCTGGTAGGTAGAGATGTTTTTCAGGAAGCAGATATAACAGGTGCAACAGCTTCCTTTTGCAAACACAGTTATCTTGTAAAAGATGAAAAGAATCTACCAAGAATTATTAAAGAAGCTTTTCATATAGCATCTACAGGAAGACCAGGACCTGTAGTTATAGATATACCTATTGATATGCAGACCAGGGAATTGGAGTTTGAATATCCTGAAAGTATTGATATCAGGGGATACAAACCAAAATATAAAGGTCATTTCCTTCAAATAAAAAAAGTTGCAGAAGCTGTATCAGAAGCAAAAAGACCTATTATATGTGCAGGTGGCGGGATAGTAAGAGGCGGTGCATCAAAAGAACTTGTAGAATTTGCAGAAAAATGCAATATACCTGTAACAACCACACTTATGGGAATAGGCTCAATACCATATGACCATCCATTAAATTTAGGAATGCTGGGTTCTCATGGGTTATATGCTGCAAACTATGCCATCCATCGATCAGATTTGTTAATTATTATGGGGGCAAGGGTTGGTGACAGGGCAGTAGGCGCACCACACAAAATAGAAGACAATGCAAAGGTAGTTCATATTGATATTGATCCAGCGGAAATAGGTAAAAACATTAAAGTAGATATACCTGTAACAGGTGATGTAAAAGATGTGCTGCAGCAGCTGGTGGATATGTCAGAAAGAGCAGACTCAGATGAATGGGTATACAAAATAAAAGAAATAAAAGAAGAGCGTAAATTAAAGGCAGAAGTTAAAAATGAATCTGATTTTGTAAGTCCTAAATATCTTCTGTCTCTATTGACAAAGCAAATAGATGAAAACAGCATTGTTACAACAGAAGTTGGTCAAAACCAGATTTGGGCTGCAAACTGGGTAGGAATTAAAAAGCCAGGCAAATTTATAACATCCGGGGGCATGGGTACCATGGGATATGGATTGCCGGCGGCAGTAGGTGCAAAGGTGGGGCAGCCTTTAGAAAAAGTTATTTGTATATCAGGTGATGGCAGTTTTCAAATGTCCATGAATGAACTTGGAACTATAAAGCAAAACGGTATTGGGGTTAAGGTTATTTTGTTTAACAATTCAAGGCTTGGACTTGTACGTGAAATACAAAAACAAAGATTTTGCGGTCGTTACTCAGGGGTGTTTTTAGATGGAAATCCGGATTTTATAAAGCTGTTTGAGGCCTATGAATTTAAAGGCAAAAGGATTACCCAAAACTCCCAGATTGAAGAAACACTAAAAGAGATGCTTTCAGACGATAAGCCGTATCTTTTGGAATGTATAATTGACCCTGAAGAGACAACATTATAAAAGTTTATATATGAAAGTTTTACAAAATTAAGGAGGTATATTATGGGGAAGCACATTCTATCGGTTTTAGTTGAAAACCATGCAGGGGTTCTGTCTAGAGTGGTTGGACTATTTAGCAGAAGAGGATTTAATATTGACAGTTTAGCAGTTGGTGTTACAGAAAATCCTGAAGTTTCAAGAATAACCATTGTTGTTGATGGAGATGAGTATATTGTTGAGCAGGTTAGCAAACAGCTGAATAAACTCGTTGATGTGATAAAAATCAAAAGGCTTCGCAAGGAGGAATCTGTAGAGAGAGAACTTGTACTTATAAAGGTGGAAGCTAATGCTTCTACAAGGTCAGAAATTGTTCAAATTGTAAAAATATTTAGAGCTAACATTATTGATGTATCACAGGACGCATTAACAATTGAAATTTCTGGAAGCACCAACAAGGTAGCAGCTTTAGAAGACATGTTAAAGCAATTTGGCATTAAAGAAACTGTAAGAACAGGTACCATTGCCCTCGAAAGAGGTAATAAACATATAAGAGTTAACAATAATGATGAGGAGTGATTTGCAAATGGCAAAAATGTATTATGAAAGTGATTGTAATCTTGGTCTGTTAAAAGGAAAAACTGTAGCAATTTTAGGATATGGCAGTCAAGGTCATGCTCATGCACAAAATTTAAAAGATAGTGGAGTAGATGTTGTTGTTGGATTGCCAGCTACATCTAAAAGCAGACAAAAAGTAATTGATGACGGACTTAAAGTGGTTGATACTGCTGAAGCCGCAAAACTTGGAGATTTAATAATGATTCTTGTTCCTGACCAGGTTCAAAAGCAAATATATGAAGAGAGTATAAAAGATAATTTACAGCCTGGTAATGTGTTAATGTTTGCACATGGATTTAATATTCACTACCGTCAAATCCAGCCACCTGAAGATGTGGACGTTATAATGGTTGCACCTAAAGGTCCTGGTCACACTGTTAGAAGCCAATATGAAGAAGGCAAAGGTGTACCTTCACTAATAGCTATACATCAGGATTCTTCTGGAAAAGCCAGAGATTATGCCCTTGCTTATGCAGCAGGAATTGGTGCTGGCAGAGCTGGTATTATCGAAACAACATTTAAAGAAGAGACAGAAACTGACCTTTTTGGTGAGCAGGCAGTACTTTGTGGCGGTGTAAGTGAATTAATGAAGGCTGGTTTTGAAACATTGGTAAATGCAGGATATCAACCTGAAATAGCTTATTTTGAGTGTATACATGAGATGAAACTTATTGTAGACATGGTTGTACAAGGCGGTTTATCCTACATGAGATACTCAATTAGTGATACAGCAGAGTATGGTGACTATGTTACAGGTAAAAGAATTATAACTGAAGAAACAAGAAAAGAAATGAAAAAAGTTCTTGAAGAAATACAAAATGGTAAGTTTGCTTCAAACTGGATTTCTGAAAATAATTCTGGAGGAAGAGCGAACTTCTTGGCAATGAGAGCCATTGAAACAGAGCACCAAGTTGAAAAAGTTGGAGCTGAACTTAGAAAAATGATGAGTTGGTTAAAAAAATAAAAATATAAAGGTTTGCGAAGAAACATTCTTTTCTTCGCAAACTAATAAGAAAACTTTTTTAGGCTTAAATTATAAGAAAGTACTTATATAACTTAATTTTAAATAAAATACATAAAGCTATTTATAAATATGAGATTGAAAGTGTGAGAATGGAGGTATCTATATGTCAAAGAGAATAAAGATATTTGATACAACACTAAGGGATGGAGAACAAACACCGGGGGTTAATTTAAATATTAATGAAAAATTGGAGATTGCAAAACAACTAGAAAAGCTAGGAGTAGATATTATTGAAGCTGGGTTTGCCATTGCTTCTCCTGGAGATTTTAAAGCAGTTAAAGCAGTTGCAGAAAATATAAAAGATGCTACTGTTGCAAGCCTTGCAAGAGCGCTGGAAAAAGATATTGACAGGGCATGGGAAGCGGTTAAAGGTGCGCAAAACCCTTTAATTCATACTTTTATTGCAACTTCAGATATTCATATGAAGTATAAGCTTAAAATGTCTGAAGAAGAAGTGGTTGATAGAGCTGTAAAAATGGTTAAATACGCTAAAAAATATTGTAATAATGTTGAGTTTTCGGCAGAAGATGCCAGCAGAACCAGACCAGAATTTTTATTTAAAGTTTTAGAAAAAGTTATAGATGCAGGAGCTGTTGTTGTTAATATACCTGATACTGTAGGTTATGCAACTCCAGTTGAATTTGGTAATTTGATAAAAGCAATCAAAGAAAATGTGCCAAACATTGACAAAGCAGATATTAGTGTTCACTGTCATAATGACTTGGGATTGGCTGTAGCAAATTCATTAGCTGCTATATTAAACGGGGCAACTCAGATAGAATGTACAGTAAATGGTCTAGGTGAAAGGGCGGGTAATGCATCAGTTGAAGAAATAATAATGGGATTAGAGACAAGAAAGGATTTTTACAATATAGGTCATAACTTTGATACAACACAGATATACAGAACAAGTAAATTGGTTTCAAGCTTAACTGGTATTAAAGTTCAGCCTAATAAAGCAATAGTGGGTTCTAATGCCTTTGCCCATGAGTCAGGAATTCACCAGCATGGGGTTTTGGCTGAAAAAACCACATATGAGATAATGACCCCTGAATCCATTGGGCTTTCTCAAAACAGAATGGTACTAGGTAAGCTTTCAGGGCGACATGCCTTTGAAGACAGACTTAAAGAACTTGGATATACCAACTTAGCTCAAGAGGATATACAAAAATTCTTTGAAATGTTTAAAAATTTGGCAGACAGAAAGAAAACTGTTTCAGACAGGGATATTGAAGCATTGATAGAAGCAAAAGTTTCAAAAGTTCCTGAAATATATGAGTTGGAAAGTTTTCAGATTACCAGCGGAAACAAAAGTGTTTCTACTGCTACCATTTCTCTTAAAAGAAATGAAGAAATCATTACAGAGGCTGCAACAGGTGATGGACCTATAGATGCTGCATTTAATGCAATGGAAAGGGTAGTAGGGATAAGTTTTAAACTTGAGGATTACTCTTTAGACTCTGTAACAGAAGGAAAAGATGCACTAGGTGAGGTTACAGTAAAAATTTCCAAAGATGATATAGCAGTATTAGGACGCGGAATAAGCACTGACGTTATAGAGGCCAGTATAAGAGCATACTTGAATGCAATTAACAAGATCATAAGTGAAGGAGAAGTTTTAGGAGGGAAGTAAACTTGAAAAAAATTTATATATATGACTCTATCCTTCGGGATGGTGCTCAGGCACAAGGAATTTCCTTTAGTGTTGAGGATAAATTAAAAATTGTTAAAAAATTAGACAGTATGGGTGTAAGTTATATCGAAGCGGGAAATCCAGGCTCTAACCCTAAGGATTTGGAATTTTTTGAAAGGGTGAAAAAACTAAATCTTAAAAATTCAAAGATTGTAGCTTTTGGAAGTACCCGCAGGGTTAATGTGTCTGTGGAGGAAGATGCAAATGTCCAATCTCTTTTAAAGGCAGACACCCCTGCTGTGGCAATATTTGGGAAGAGTTGGGGGTTTCAAGTTACAGAAATTTTAAGAACCACATTAGAAGAAAACCTAAGTATGATTCGTGATACAGTGGCTTTCTTTAAAAGCAAGAATAAAGAAGTAATATATGATGCGGAGCATTTTTTTGATGGTTACAAATCAGATGCTGAATATGCCATGAAGACACTTAAAGCTGCCTCAGAGGGAGGTGCTGACTGCTTGTGTCTTTGCGATACAAATGGAGGAACATTTCCAGACGAGATATATGAAATAACATCTAAAGTGGTAAAAGAGTTTAAAGAAGACATTGGCATACACTGTCATAATGATACTGGCATGGCAGTTGCAAATTCAATTATGGCAGTTAAGGCAGGGGCTGTCCAGGTGCAGGGCACTATGAATGGTTATGGAGAAAGAACAGGTAATGCAAACCTAACCACAATAATACCTAATTTACAGCTAAAGCTTGGATACAGCTGTATATCTGAAGATAGCATTTTGCATTTTACAACAATTGCTAAATACATTAGTGAAATTGCCAATGTTTTGCATGACGACAGGGCTCCTTATGTTGGTAATTATGCCTTTGCCCACAAAGCAGGTATGCATGCCGATGCTGTAAATAAAAACCCAACCACATACGAACATATAGCTCCTGAAACTGTTGGAAATGCAAGAATGTTCTTAATATCTGAGGTTGCAGGAAGGAGTGCACTATTAAACTTTATTAATACATTTGATGAAACCATTACCAAAGATTCACCTTATACTAAAAAGATATTGGAAAAAGTCAAGGAAATGGAATTTGAAGGCTATCAATATGAGGGAGCAGAGGGTTCTTTAGAACTTATTGTGCGTAAGATATTGGGTAAATATAAATCCCACTTTGACTTAGGAGAGTTTAAAGTGATGGTAAATGAGCCTTCCATCAGCAGTGCCAACTCTTCTGCAATAATAAAAATCAGTGTTGACGAGCAGGAAGAAATGACAGCAGCTGAAGGAGATGGTCCGGTAAATGCTTTGGACAATGCTCTAAGAAAAGCTTTAGAGAGATTTTACCCTCAGATAAAGAATATGAAACTTACAGACTACAAGGTAAGGGTACTTGATTCGGATTCTGCAACAGCTGCAAAAGTTAGAGTTTTAATAGAATCTACAGACGGAAAGGATGTATGGACAACAATTGGTGTATCAGCAGACATTATTGAAGCCAGCTGGCTGGCACTTGTGGATTCAATTGAATATAAACTCATTAGAGATGAATTAAATTAGTTAAATGTTTAGACGGTCTTCTTTGTACTAAAACAGGGAGACCGTCTAAATATATTTAGTTGTATTTTTAAAAATTAACTGATATAATAGTGTTAAAGATTTTTATAATATTCTCTTCTTAAAGGATATAGGAGGCAAGTCTATGCACCCTAGCATTATCAATCAAAAAGTTGAAAGAATTAAAGGTAGTAAGGAAGATATAAATAAGTTTACAGAAGAATACAAACCCTTTGTTGCAGCATGCGTTAAAAAAGTTGCTCAAAAGTATGGTTGTTGTAAATACGATAATGAGCTGAGTATAGGTCTTGCTGCCTTTGTTGAGTCTATTAATTTGTATAAATCTTCTCAAGGGAATTTTTTATCTTTTTCCCAAGAGGCAATAAAAAAAAGTGTCATTGATTATTATAAAAAAGAAAGGAAATATCCAGAAACCCTTTTTTTAAAAGGCAACAATGACAATGAAGAACTTGATTTTCCCACAGCAAAATTTTTAGAAGAATATTCTGAGGAAGAAGTGGGAGAATATCGGAGGCTGGAATTAGAACATCTTGGGGAACAACTTAAAGAATGGGATATATATTTTTTTGATCTCATTAAAGTGTCTCCTAAACAAAAAAGTACACGTCTTATGGTATCTCAAGTAGTAAGGTTTATACTATCAAGAAGGGAAATATTGGATAAAACTATAAAAAGTAAGGTGCTGCCAATTGCTGATATAGAGAAGTATTTGAATATACCAAGGAAAAAAATAGAAGGGATGCAAAAATACATAATAGCTGTTTTGTTAATATATACAGAAGACTATAAGTTTATAAAGGAATATGTAAACTATATAAATGGAATGTAGCGATAAAAGCTTAATTAAAAAGCCAAAAGCCCTGATGTTTAGTTTAAACTAAGCCTCAGGGCTTTTTAGATACATTAAAAATAACACTCAATACTTTATACTTACTTTAATTTAGGTCTTAACACTATAGTTGCCAGTGGTGGGACTGTCAGGCTTATGGAATATGGCTTGTTGTGATAAGATGAAGATTCAGCTTTTATAGGTTCAAAGTTTCCAACATTGCTTCCGCCATACTTTTCCCAATCACTGTTTAAAATTTCTATATATTCAGTATCAAAAGGTACTCCTATACGGTAATTATCATGTGGGACAGGTGTGAAATTACATAGGAATACCAAAGTATCACGCCAGTCCTTGCCCTTTCTTATAAAGGATACAATACTATGTTCTCTGTCATTGCAATCTATCCACTCAAAACCTTCATAACTAAAATCAACTTCAAAGAGAGCTTTTTCATTTTTATAGAAATTATTAAGGTCTTTTACGTAAGTTTGCATTTTTTTGTGCATATCGTAATCAAGTAAAAACCAGTCTAAGCTTTGTTTATAATTCCATTCAATAAACTGTGCAAATTCGCCACCCATGAATAAAAGTTTCTTTCCAGGATGCCCATACATATAACCATAGCTGGCACGAAGACCAGCAAATTTTTGCCAGTAGTCCCCGGGCATTTTTTCTATCATTGAGCATTTTCCATGCACCACTTCGTCATGAGAAAGAACTAGTACGAAATTTTCTGAAAAAGCATACATAAGTGAGAAAGTTATTAGGTCTTGATGGTGCTTGCGATATACAGAGTCCATACTCATATAGCGTAAAAAGTCATTCATCCAACCCATGTTCCACTTATAAGAAAATCCCAAACCTCCTACATAAGGGGGTTTTGTAACTAAAGCCCAGGAAGTGGATTCTTCAGCAACCATCATAACTCCAGGATAGTAACTGTACACTGTGGAATTTAATTGTCGCAAAAATTCTATAGCGTCCACATTTTCCTTTCCACCCCAGCGGTTTGGTATCCATTCACCGTCTTTTTTGCCGTAATCCAAGTACAGCATTGATGCAACTGCATCAACTCTAAGTCCGTCAATATGGTATTTTTCAAGCCAGAATAGTGCATTTGATATAAGAAAGTTTTTAACTTCAAGCCTTCCATAGTTGAATATATGAGTACCCCAGTCAGGATGTTCACCCTGCTTTTCATCGTAGTGCTCATAAAGTGCAGTTCCATCAAATCTTGCCAAACCGTGTCCATCCTTTGGAAAGTGTGCTGGCACCCAGTCAAGCAANACACCTATTCCGTTTTGGTGGCATTTATCCACAAAATACATAAAGTCCTTTGGTTCGCCATATCTGCTTGTTGCAGCATAATAGCCTGTTATTTGATATCCCCAAGACCCGTCAAAGGGGTGTTCTGCTACAGGAAGGAGTTGAATATGTGTGTATCCCATCTCTTTCACATATTCCACCAATTCATCTGCAAGCTCCCTGTATGTATGAAATCCGTTTTCATCATTTGAGACTCTTTTCCATGACCCTAAATGGACTTCATATATAGAGACTGGTTTTTCAAAATTGTCTCCCCTATCTCTTGTTTTCATCCACTCATGGTCATTCCACTGGTAGTTTTCAATATCGTATACTATTGAAGCGGTATTTGGTCTTAGCTCGCAATAAAATGCATAAGGGTCGCTTTTGACATACAGCTCATCATGGGGAGTTTTAATTTCAAATTTGTATATATCCCCTTCTTTAATGCCAGGAATAAACAATTCCCAAATACCAGATGAACCTCTGGCTCTCATGGTATGCCTCCTGCCATCCCACTGATTAAAATCGCCAACAACACTTACCCGTTTTGCACAAGGAGCCCACACTGCAAATAAAGTACCTTGTATGCCATCTATAGTCATTAGATGGGCACCTAATTTTTCGTATATTTTATGGTGATTGCCTTCGTTAAAAAGATGTAAATCAAAATCCGTCAACACAGGTAAGAAACAATAGGGATCATAGGTGGAAAATGTGTGTCCCGTATTATCTGTTACTTCTAAAATATACTTGAAAAAATCCGATTTGTCCTCTAATAATGCTTCGAAAAAACCCTTTTCATCCACCAAATCCATCTTATACTTTTTGTTGCTGGAAATATCCACAACATTTATTTCTTTGGCGTTTGGCAAAAAAGCTCGTACTACAATTGAGTTTTCATGTTCTAAGTGATGCATACCTAAAACACTAAAAGGATCTGGATGTTCAGCATTAATAACTCTTAAAACTTCATCATAATTTGCAGTTGTTTTTACCATAATTCATACCTCATTTTTTCTATTTTTTTTAGTATAAACATTATATTTTTTTATTATTAATATTAAAACAATCCAAATAATAAAGAATAACGTTTTGTTTGATAATAAAGGGACAAATAACTGATTTTTCATGAACAACTAGAGCTGGTTTGTTGACAAAACATCACAACACATTTAAATTTATTTAATACCAAATATAATAATACCACATTTTAAGTGATTATTTCAAATATATTTTATTAATTTTTTATTTTATTTGCAAAAAATAATAAAATTTATTTAATTTTGTATGCTGGCATTATTGTAAAATACACAGTAAATATTATATGCAGGGAAAATAAAAATATTCTATTACAAGAAGTATACTATATTATGTGGGTTTTGTGCAATATTTTTATAGCTTTCATGGGATAAATGTTATAATAACTATAAATAATTTATATAATGAGGGGCTACTTAACATGATACTAATAAAAAATGGATTGGTATTTAATAATAATGAAAACTTTGAGAAAAAAGATATATTAATTAAAAAAGATAAAATTACAGATATCAGAAATGATATATCTGAAAATGGATGTGAAGTTATAGATGCTGAAGGCTTTTTAGTTTTGCCAGGTTTTATTGATATACATACCCATGGGGGAATGGGTTATGACATAATGAATTCAAAATGCAAAGACCTTGACAGACTGTCATGTTTTTTTGCATCAAAGGGGGTAACAGCCTTTTTGCCTGCAGTAATGACAGCTTCTATAGAAGATATGATAACTGCAGTAAGAAATATTAATCTATCAATTAAAAACAAAACTTCCGGGGCAAAAATAATTGGCATTAATATGGAAGGACCATTTATCAGCTATAAATACAGGGGGGCACATCCGAAGGAGTACATAATTTTGCCATCTGTCCAACTTTTAGAAAGGTTTATACAGGAGTCAGGAAACAATATAAAAATGGTGACAGTTGCTCCTGAGGTAGAAAACGCACTTTCCTTTATAAGTCATTTTAAAGAAAGGGGAATAGTTTTTTGTGCAGGACATACAGGAGCAGACTACAAAACGGCGGTGGAAGCTTTTGAAAAAGGATTTAGCCATGTTACCCACCTTTTTAATGCTATGGCTGGTATTCACCATAGAAGTCCAAATCTTGCCATTGCAGCTTTAGAAAAGGAAAATATCACTGTAGAGCTTATTTGTGACGGGATTCACATTGACCCTGCGATTATAAAAATGGTTTTAAAATGTAAATCAGTAGATAATATAGTTTTAATAACAGATTCCATAATTACTGCAGGTGTTGAAAAGGGAAAATACCATTTTGCAGGAAAAGAAGTGTATATTGAAAATGGGGTGGCAAAACACAAAAATGAAGTGATAGCAGGAAGTACTGTTACTATGATTGATATATTCAAAAATATGGTTCAAAGATGGGGTATTCCCATTGAAAACTGCATAAAAATGGCTTCTGCAAATGCTTCAAGAGCAATAGGACTTTTCCATAAAAAAGGAAGTCTTTCCTGTGGGAAGGATGCTGATATTATAATAATGGATAAAAAAATGAATTTACTTACAACAATAGTAGAAGGGAATATAGTGTATAAAGTTTAAATACTATAAATGTTAGATTCCCATTTCCTTGGTATACAATTTGACACAGTTTCTGCCGGATTGTTTTGCTTTATAAAGAGCCACATCGGCAGTTTTTAAAAGAGTATTTTTGTTTGTTGCAAATATTGGGAAAGCACTAACTCCAAGGCTGCAAGTTATATTTGGAATCTGTATGTTGTTAATTTTAGGCATAGGTTCTGTAGCAACGGATTCCCTGATTCTTTCAGCAATTGACAAAGCAGTTCCGGTATCTGTAGCAGGCAAAATAGCTATAAATTCTTCTCCGCCGTATCTTGCCACTAAATCAGTTCTTCTAAGACATCTTAATATAACTTGGGAAAACACAACAAGCACTGCGTCACCAGCTGCATGACCGTATGTGTCATTAATGCGTTTGAAATGGTCAATGTCAAGCATAATAACACTTAGCTTACTTGAAGTTTCAATTTGATTTTCCAAGTACTGCTCAAGAAAACTTCTATTATATAATTTAGTAAGTTTATCTGTAGTTGCCTTTTTATTAAGCTGATGAAGTGTTTTTTTACTGCTTATTATAGGTTTGGCAACTTCTATATATGATTTTAATTTAGATATAATTGTATCATCAAAAAAGTATCTTGATTTTGTATAAAGCTGTAATATTCCCAATGTGAGATTACCATTAGTTATTGGCAGACAAACATAACTTCCTGCTTTATGTTCCGAAAGCTGATAAGCACATGTTATATCAGTAGCAATATTTTTCACGTAACATTCACGTCCATATTTTATTAGAGGACAGTTTCTAGGTTCCATACGGCAAAGAGGCATTCTTTCATTTGTTATTCTTTGCCATGTAATATCATTAGCTGACCTGTCATTTCTATAAAATAATGTGACATGATTAACTAAATGCATGTTTCTCACAAAAGTATACAAAGTTTCATATACTTCAATTTCAGAAGATGATCTATGTAAAACATCAGTGAAATTCTTGAAATTCTTCAATTCTTTGGCATGAGCATGTTGTTTTGACAAAATACTCAATAAAATGCTTAAAATCACAACAATAACTATATATAGAATCCCAGAGTAAATAGTAGCAATCATTGTAAAGCTTAACTTTACATTGTTATTGCACCAGTCAAAAACAATATAAGTAGGCACAGAGAGAGCTATAGCAGCAAGGATTGCTATAATTATTATACTAAAGGTTCCTAAACGTTTTTTTAAAGGAGATTTTTTAAACACATCATCACCCTTTCCATAAGGATGTTAGCATTACAAATTAGCTAAATGCTTACAAAAATGTGAAGTACATATGCGTTTGGTTAATTAGTAGCGGATAACTTGTAATGATTAATTTTTAAAACCCGAAAGATGCTAAGAAAATCAAACACATAATTTTGTTTGATTTTATAAAAGCAACTAAAACATTAACTCCCCCAAAATGATACTTGCCATTGTATTTATCTATTCAATATAAAATTTTTATGTACTACATACTATATAATATATAATATCACACAACTTGATTTTTGGGAACAGTTTTATAAAACCATTATATAGAAATTATTTTCAAAGCATTGAATAAGAAGCTTTTCAGCAATAATTATTTAGCAATAAAATTTTTTATTTTCATAATATATATCGGCAAGTTTTATTATTTTTTTATTTTAGGACAAAACAAAAAAATAAGTTGCAATACAGGTAATTATATGATATAATTTTACCTCGTGGAATCCTTGCTCTGTTGTCAAAAAACAGGGCCGCTAGTCCGGGAGGAGGTGAAGTAGAGTGGTAAATAAATATGAAACTATTTTTATTGTCAATCCAGAATTAGACGAAGAGGCAACTAAATCCATAATTGAAAAAGTTAAAAATCTAATTGAATCTGAAGCGGAATTAGAAAATATTGATGAGTGGGGAAAAAGAAAGTTAGCTTATCCAATTAACTACCTTAATGAAGGATATTATGTATTGGCAAATTTTACAGCAAAACCAGAATTTCCTCAAGAACTTGACAGAGTGTACAAAATAACTGAAGGAGTTATCAAATATATTATTATCAAAAAGGATAACTAAGGTGATATTATGAATAAAGTTATTTTAATGGGGAGACTTACAAAGGATCCCGAAATGAGGTATACAAATACAAACAATATTCCAGTTTGCAGTTTTAGTTTAGCTGTGGACAGGCGCTTTGCCAAGCAAAATGAGGAAAAACAGGCTGACTTTTTTCCTATTGTGGCATGGAACAAAAATGCAGAATTTTGTTCTAAATATCTTCAAAAAGGTAAGAAGATAGTGGTTGTAGGAAGATTGCAGACAAGAACATGGGATGATAACGAAGGAAAAAGACATTATATAACTGAGGTTATTGCAGAAGAAACTTATTTTGCTGAGAGTAAAAAAGCAGAAGGTTCATACAGTGATGATTATAATCCTATGACTATATCTGAACCGCCTTCAGAGGGTTTTAGCCCTATTGATGATGACGATGAATTACCGTTTTAGAGGAACTGATATATTGTTTGTGAAATTTAAAAGGAAGGAGGAGTTTTAAACTATGGCATCTCAAAGGAAGGAAAAAGGAAGCAAAGATGATAGCAGATCAATGAAAATGAGAAGAACAAAAAGAAAAGTTTGTGCTTTTTGTGCTGATAAAACAACTGATATTGATTATAAAGATATTGCTAAATTAAGAAAGTTTCTTTCTGAAAGAGGAAAGATTTTACCAAGAAGAATTTCAGGAAACTGTGCAAAACATCAAAGACAGATGACAATAGCAATAAAAAGAGCAAGACATATTGCATTGTTACCATATACATCAGACTAGACTTAAATATATTTAAAAAATTTTAATTTAAAAAATAAATTTTTAATATAAAAAAGCAGTGTCACTGTTTAAAATAGAGGATACTGCTTTTTACTATTTCTTTTTACTCATTGAGATAAGAGAAGCGTTAAGCTCTCCTCCTAAAAGTATTATTACACTTATCCAATAAAGCCATATAAGGAGAATTATAATTCCTCCAATTCCACCATACATATTAGAGTAATTGCTGAAATTGTTAACATAAAGGGAAAAAAGCAAAGAAACCATTATCCATCCAAAAGTTGTAAAAATCGCACCAGGAATAACTTCTTTTAAACTTGGAGGATTATTAGGTGTAAAGCGGTATAAAAGTGAAAATACAAAAGTCATGGATAAAAAAGTAATAACATACCGTGCAACATTCCATACTCCTATAAAGAGATGAGAAAACCCTAGAATTTGAAATATATTTTTTCCTATAATTTCTCCAAAAACTAAAAGCACAAGAGAAAAGAGAATTGCAACTGCTAAAAAAAGTGTTGCAATAATGGAAATACCCCTGACTTTCCAAAATGGACGGGATTCTTTTTGATTAAAAGCTTTATTTAAACCGCTTATAACCGCATTCATTCCATTAGAAGACATCCATATGGTTGTAATCATACCAATTGGCAATAGGGTGCCTTTCCGGGACGCAATGGTTTGATTAATGGTATTTAGTACAATATCATATGATACTTGTGGCAGTGTGGCTGAAAAAAAAGCTAATAGTTTTTCGCTATTTACTGGAGTATAGCTTATAAGGGTAAGTAGAAAAATCAAAAAAGGAAAAAAGGACAAAACAAATGAATAAGTAAGCTGTGATGCAAAAGCAGGAATATTGTTGTCTTTAAAGCGTGAATATATCCTTTTTATAATTAAAAACAAGGTGTTATTTGTATTAGAGAACATTTATATAGCACTCCTTTAAAAATTAAGGAAAAACAGAAATTATTATATATACTTATTATATCTCCAAATTTAATATTATAAAACGATATTTAATATTATAAAACTTTAATTGTATCGATAATTTTTTAAATTTGTTGGAATATAGGGATTTGTTTGATAAAATAGATATTAGATAGATTTAAAATGTTGAAAGAGGTGTATTAAATTTGAAAGTAAGAAAAGCAATAATACCTGCAGCAGGTTTAGGTACTAGATTTTTACCCGCCACAAAAGCACAGCCAAAAGAGATGCTGCCTATAGTAGACAAGCCAACAATTCAATACATAGTAGAAGAAGCAGTTAAATCTGGAATTGAGGACATAATAATCATATCAGGAAGAAATAAAAGGGCAATAGAAGACCATTTTGACAAATCATACGAGCTAGAACATGAACTTGAGAATAAAGGGAAAAAAGAACTTCTTAGTTTAGTGCAGGATGTCTCTAATTTAGTGGATATACACTATATAAGGCAAAAGGAAGCTAAAGGATTGGGACATGCTATTTATTGTGCAAAATCATTTATAGGAAATGAACCTTTTGCTGTTTTGTTAGGAGACGATATAGTGGATTCAGAAGAAGTTCCTTGCCTAAAGCAAATGATGGATATATACAGTGAATACAAGACCACTGTTTTAGGTGTCCAGACTGTTCCAGATGAAGATGTTTCAAAATATGGGATTGTAGCCTGCAGGCAAGTAGATGACAGAGTGTACAAAGTAAAAGATATGGTAGAAAAACCTGACAAGTCAGAGGCGCCGTCTAATGTAGCTATTCTTGGAAGGTATATAATCACACCTCAAATATTTAAACATCTTGAAAATGCAAAGCCAGGAAAAGGAGGAGAAATCCAATTAACGGATGCTTTGAAAAATCTTATAGGAGAAGAAGCTATATATGCCTATGATTTTATAGGAAAGCGCTATGATGTTGGGAACAAACTTGGATTTTTAGAGGCAACGGTGGAATTTGCATTAAAAAGAGAAGAATTAAAAGAGGAATTTTCTAAATATTTAAAAACAATAGCGGAACAATTATAAAAAATAAAAAAGGTGGTGTACTGTTTTAAAGTAGTACACCACCTTTTTTATTTTTAGCATTAATTTATTACATTTTTAATTTGGTATGTTGGTTCACCGTTAACAATAGTAACTTCAATATATTTAACTGTATTTGCATTATCTGGCATTAAATTATTTATATTAAGTCCTGCCGAACTTATATACTTTACACCATTTTCCATAACAACATTGTCTTCTACATCGCCAGAGAATACCCAGATATTTTTAATTTTATCCTTGTGCTCAGAAAGTATTGTTTTAAATAAATTTCCTTCTAGGCTGTCGGAAAACTTATTTGGAGAGTTTTCCATAAATATAAATAGATTATCACCATTATATGAATCAAGTTGTTTTAAAAACCACTGCCATTGTCCTTGTGCACTTGTTCTAATGCTGTTTTTGGATGTGTTTAACTCAATAAAACGGCAACCATTAAAATCATAAGATTTATGGGTGTTGTAATTTTTCAAAAATTTTATTTCAATTTCATTTTTATTTGAATCATCACTTGAATCATATTGAATTTTAGCCTTTTCATATAAACTCATAAGTAAAAGATTTTCTAAAAGAGTGTTGGCAGTGTCTTTTTTGCCAAACAATATAAATTTTTTGTAATCTTCATCTTCTGAAGGTTTCACATTTTTATTTGCTGCATATACAGGTGCAGTATCTTTTGGTATTTCATCTTCATTTATAACTGGATATGTGGCAGTGGTGATAGTCAATTCATCTAAATACAAGCTTCCTAAGCTTGTTATAGGATTAACCTGAACCACATATATTTTTGTAAGTTTTTCAGGTGAGTTTATACCTGAAACAGAAGCCTCAACAAATTTCCATCCTACCCAATCTAAAGTTTTGGAAAAATCAATAAAGTGTTTGTTGCCTTTAGAATCAACCACTTCTCCCCTTAACCAATTGGAATTTTCATGGGGGTTGTATGCCCAAAAACCTATTTTAGTAGTGTTTTTCTTTAAATCCAATCCTTCATTCGGGAATACTACATAAGCGGCTCTTGTTCCTTCGGTGGTGTTAAAGTTGTAAGTTAGTTTTCCAGAAACTTTATTGTCTATTTCTTTGGTAATTTCATAGCTTCCAGGGATGGTTTTAGGTGCAGAGTCAAAAGTACCATCTAATTTATCAAAAGATCCTATTACATGATTGGTTTCAAGAGCTACTGAAATTGAACAATGGGCTTTTACATCGCCTAGTGATGCTGTAATGTAGCCAGTTCCAGCTTTAGAAGCAGTAAATGTATTTAACTCAAGCTCCCCGATATCCCCTGTCAAAGACCAGTCTATGTCTTTAGCACTTATACGGGCAGAGTAGCCGTTGTTATCTTTTCCCACCACAGAAAGGCTTCTGCTTTGACCAATATTCATTTTAAGGGAATTAGAACTAAGTATCAGCTCACCAGGAGCAGGCAGTACATTCACCTGTATAGATGATTTCACACTTCCGGAAGATACAGTAATAGTGGCTGTACCTGTTGATTCGGGATAAAATACATTGCCTTTAAAATATCCCTCTACCCCTGAAACGCTCCATTTTATTTCACTTTGGTTTATTTTGAGGGGATTCATATATGCATCATAGGCCAGAGCTTTAAACTCTCTGGAAGTATTTACAAAGATATTTGTATCCACTGTATCAATTATAAAGCCTTCCAATGGATAAGGTGGAAAAGTTGAAAAAATACCTATTGCATTTGATATTCTTCTAGGTGAGCCATCAGAAGGGCTATTTATAATTTCTATGTTTTCTGATCCAGGTTTTCTTACAGCCATTGTAGTAGAACCGCCACCATCTAGATTTAGCGCATTATATGCACCAAGTTCTATCATAAGATTAGCAGCTTCAGTTTGAGTCATACCTAGACTGCTTTGTTGACGACCATCCACTGTAACCAAAAGCAGTTCTTTCCCATCTTTTGAGCTGCCTACCATTGTACGGGGATGCCTTCCAGCTATATCAAAGGAAAAAGGTGAAGGTATTTTTCCGTTTTTTACAAGGATAGCGCTGCCTGTAACAGACATTTTCATATCTTCCCAATTTGGTTTAGTTGTGATAGAAAGAAGGAAAGGACTTCCGACTTTAAAATTATTTTTTATAAACTCGGCGTTTTTACCCCTTGTAATTATCACATATCCGTTTTCAGGAATCTCTACAGGAGGCATTCCTTCACGTATATCTGTAACAAAGGGACCTTCAATAACCATTTCAACTATATCAGGGTATTTTTCACTTGCTCCAAGGGAATATTTATCCCATTTTCTGCACCACATTGTTACATCAGTGTAATCTTTAAAGCTGGCCTTGTTGTAGTGTGAAATGGTCATGGTTTTTCCGTTGCTGGCCATTATCTCCATATCTGTTTTCCAAAAATGGTAAAGCGTATTATTATTTTTGTCTATTGAAAAAGTTCCCATTGAGTTATTATACCTGTTATATTCGTGATCAGCTGATATAAGCTGGCCAGATTGTACCACAGGACCGTCAGGAGAAGCTTTTCCGGTTTCGCTCATCCAGTTGAAAAATCCGGCATTAACAGCAGCAATTGCATTACTGGATTCAACAAGTTCTTTTACATTTGAAAGACTTTTTATTGAGTCTTTATGAGAAATGGTATCAATTTGTACATTAGGGTTATTAAGATTTGCCCTTAATACATTGATTTTCAGCCATCCTTCATCAGTAAATCTTGTTATTCTCTCCAGAACAACTCCAGAAGTAATGGTTTCAGATGTAACTGTTTGGTAAATAACTTTTGAATGGACAGGTGTGTTAGTAAAAAAGGATACAAACACAACTGCCAAAATTAAAACAATTGTAAACTTTTTTCTTATGTACTCCATAATCTCCACCTCATTAGTTTTTAACGTCTTTTAACGTCAATTTTTCACAAAATTACTATTTTTTATTCGTAATTTTAAAAAGTTAAACTGTGTTCTAAGCTATCTTTTAATGATAATTATAGGATATATATATATAAGAGGCAAGTTAACATTATGTTACAAAATGATATCTTTATTTTTAAAATAAAAAAATATTTAAAATTTTTTTTACTTGCTTGCATTTAAGAAAATAAGCGAAAAAAAAAGCTATAGGGAGGATTAGTGGTGGAATGTTAAAAATTTAGGGGAATTTCAAATTTGAATTATTATGTCCCATGTAGTAGAATACTTTTTGTCGCTAAAAAAATTTCGGGGTGTAGCGCAGCTGGTAGCGCACGTGGTTTGGGACCATGGGGCCGGGGGTTCAAGTCCTCTCACCCCGACCAGTAATTTAAAGCTGGATATGTAAAAGCAAGGATACAATTTAGCGAAGTGACTTCTCTTTCTCTTGGTATTAATTTTTTGCAAACATTTAAATTATTTATTAAAAAGATGTCATAATTTGTGCTGGTGTAGCTCAGTTGGTAGAGCAGCTGACTTGTAATCAGCAGGCCGGGGGTTCAAATCCGTCCACCAGCTCCAACACTCAAAAGGCTTTGCATGTGCAAAGTCTTTTGAATGTTATAAGCAATACAAAGTGTAGAAAGGTTTTATCTGTTTTTTCAAAAGGGCATGGTCTAAATAATTTTTTTTAATATGATTTTATAAATAGGGGTTTAAGATGTATAATAAAAGGAAACCATTTCTATAGGGCTTATATTCTCTTTATTAAAAGATATTTATCAATAAGATATCTATTCTTGAAATGTATTTTTCAGAATAGAAAAATAAAAAGAGGATTTTTTGTATAATTAACGAATTATATAATATAGAGGTGGGTAAAATGATAATTAATACTGGTATAACCCTTGCTTACAAGTGTTCTTCATGTGGTGCATTCCAGTTTAACAATGTATCCTTATTTGAAATACCACAAAAAGAAGATATTGTTTTTACTTGTCGTTGCAGGGAATCATCACTGGTAATAAAGAAAGAAAGCCCTACAATTTTTAAAATAGTAATACCATGCATAGGATGTGGAATTAATCACGTTTATTTAGTGAGTACAAAAGAATTTATTGCTCAGGAAATTTACATTTTTAACTGTCCAAATACAGGTATAGAACAGTGCTTTATGGGGAGCGACCAGATAGTAAGAAAAAAAATAGATAATTTAGAGAGAGAATATGATGAATTAATAAATCGGTTAGGATATGATAATTATTTTGTTAATACTCAAGTTATGCTTGATTCATTAAATCTTATCCATGATATAGCCGAAAGGGGTAATTTATTTTGTGAATGCGGGAATGATGATATTGAATTATTACTGCTTTCTGATAGAATTTATTTGAGGTGTAATTTGTGTCCAGGCAATAAAATTATATATGCTTCATCTAATGAGCATTTAAAAGTTAATTTATTAAGAAAGGAAATTATGCTTTTAGATGAAGGACAGCCAATAGATATAAAAGCGATAAAACCATTTGCTGCCAAAAGAGATGGAAGATTTTTATGATTATATCAAATTATTTTATTTAAATTATGAAATATTACAATTGACAAATTTTATAAATACTGATATAATTACTATTGCTTGGTTTATAAAGATACTCTGAGATTCTCCTCAAAGTACTAGCCTTTCTTCCATACAAAGGTTTTGTTTACTTTAATCTAACTATGACGAACTCCCTATAAAAATTTATATATAACTAATGTTCAAGTAAGGTGGTGTGATATGGAGGGTATTAATTTAAAAGATAAGACGCTTGAAGATCTTCGGTATATTGCAAAGATGTTAGGGCTAAAAAGTATTACCAGATTGAGAAAGAGTGAACTTATCGAAAAAATTTACCAATCCCAGGGGATTGAAAGCATTGAAGAAGGTACTAAGTCAGGCGATACAGAAACTAAGACAAAGAAATCAGATGATAGTGCTGAAAAAGAAAAGAAATCCAAAAAGAAAGATAAAGAGTCTGAAGAAGCTGAAGAATCTAAGAAAGAATCTAAAAAAGAATCTGAAGAGGAGTCTAAAAAAGAAGAAGAGACTCCAGTGTTGAGAAAGTCTAAGAGGGGGAGACCTAAAACAGTTAAAGTTTCTGAAGAATCCAAAAAAGAAGGAAAAGAAGAGGTTAAAGGGGAGGAAGTCAAAGAAGAAAAGAAAGAAACTCCAGTAAGCCAAAAAAGCAGCTTAAATGAAGAAAAAACTGTCTTAAGTTCTCAATCCGACCAGAAAGACAAGAAAAAAGAAGTAAAAGAAAAAGAAGCTAAGCATGAAGCTGGTGAAGATACTCCTAAGCAGGAAAAGAAAGTTGAAAGCAAGAAGGAGACAGAAAGCACTGGTCAGCCTAGTGGACTTGAAAAGATTGAGAGTGATGATCCTGTTGAAGGAGTTCTGGAAGTTTTACCAGATGGTTATGGATTTTTAAGAAGTGATAATTATCTGTCGGGACCTAAAGATGTTTATGTTTCGCCTTCACAAATCAGACGTTTTAACTTAAAAACAGGTGACAAAATAAGAGGAAAGGGAAGGATACCAAAAGAGGGAGAAAAATTTCAGGCGTTATTATATGTTCAAACAGTTAATGGGGATCCTCCAGAGGTAGCAGCTAGAAGAGTACCGTTTGAGTATTTAACACCTATATATCCAGATAACAGGATTACTCTTGAAACAAATTCAAGAGAATTGTCAACCAGATTAATAGATTTAATAGCACCAGTAGGTAAGGGACAGCGTGGTATGATTGTTTCGCCTCCAAAAGCAGGTAAAACAATATTGTTAAAGAAAGTTGCAAATGCCATTACAACAAATTATCCTGAAATTGAACTTATTGTGCTGCTTATTGACGAAAGACCAGAAGAAGTGACAGATATGCAGCGTTCTATAAAAGGTGAAGTTATATATTCTACATTTGACGAAGTTCCTGAACATCATATAAAAGTTGCAGAAATGGTTTTAGAAAGGGCGCAAAGGCTTGTTGAACAAAAGAAAGATGTTGTAATATTATTAGATAGTATTACAAGGCTTGCAAGGGCATATAATCTTACAATACCACCAACAGGAAGAACTCTATCAGGAGGACTTGATCCGGGTGCACTGCACAAACCAAAAAGGTTTTTTGGAGCTGCCAGAAATATAGAAAATGGTGGAAGCCTTACAATAATAGCTACTGCCCTTATTGAAACTGGAAGCAGGATGGATGATGTTATATTTGAGGAGTTTAAGGGAACAGGTAACATGGAACTCCATCTAGATAGGAAACTATCAGAAAAAAGAATATTCCCTGCAATAGATATAAACAAGTCAGGTACAAGAAGAGAAGAATTGCTGCTTAATCAGAAAGAACTTGAGGGAGTATGGGGTATAAGAAAGGCCATGAGTAATATGGGTACATCTGAAGTAACAGAAATACTCATTAATCGGTTAGTGCAAACAAAAAATAATGCTGAGTTTGTTAATAGCATTAATTTAGCATTTCTAGATAAATAATTCTTGCACATATCCTTGTTTTATGATAAAATACTTCTTGTGTTTTGATGTAAGCTATGTAAATTGTGTTATTTTATTTATTTTAAAATTAATACAATATTTAATGATTATAAAATTAATTCCATAAAGTTTGAAAGTAGGTGAAGAAAATGAAAGCGGATATACATCCAGCATACTCAAAAACCACTATTAAGTGTGCATGTGGTGCAACTTATGAAGCTGGTTCCACAAAGAAAGATGTGACTGTCGAAATATGTTCTAGTTGTCATCCTTTCTACACTGGTAAGCAAAAGCTAGTGGATACTGGAGGACGTGTTGATAAGTTTAATAAAAGATATGGATTTAAAAGTAATGACTAAAAATATTAAAACAACAAAATTTATAAACAAAGACAAGGGATGTTCTCTTGTCTTAATTTTTATGCTTAACAACAGCCGAAGATGGTACTTTTAAAACATTTCCCGATTATTTCCCAAGTGTATTATGTTATGTAATAGTAATTGTAAAGTATAATAAACAAAAATATAAAAAAATATTAAAAAAATATTAAAAACTTCTTGATTAATTAGTAGTATATGTGGTATTATTACATAGAGTAACTTCTTTTTCTCAAAGTTACTCCCCTTGTTCGAGAGCTTTTTACCGGAGCTCTCATTTTTTTACTATTTGGCATACATAAATTTACAGCAAGTCTAATATTTACAACAATTATTTTGATATTGGAAAACTTAAGGTCTAGAATCATAAAAATGATTTATTTAATGGTAATTCGTCCATTAGATTTGTTTAACAAAAAAGAATAACTGCCTTTTAAGTTGACAGTTATTCTTTTTTGCAGTAAAGATATTATTATTTTATTTAAAGCATAAGCTTTTATTTAGAATGTGCTGATTTTCGTGCTTCCTCTATCATCATATCTTTAACTTTCATAAGCCTTACCAAATTACCTCTTTCATTTTCCTCAAGTTTCATTGTAATATACTTAATTGTCTCTGTAAGTTGAGGTATCAATATATATTCCAGTGCATTAACCCTTCTTCTTGTTCTCTCAATTTCTTGGGCAAGAAGTTGAGAAGACTTTTCCATCTGTGCAAGTTCTAACATAGAGGGAAGTGCTTCAGCTAATGTTCCTATAGCACCGTCAAGCTCCCCGGATGTGGATGCAAAACCATAAGGATATATATCACTTTCATCGGAGCTGGATAAATCAAAATTAAAAACAGGCACATATACGCTCATTATATTTTGCTCAGATACATCAAGGGCTATACTTTGCTTTGGAAGCATTAAAGCACTTTCAAGGGACTCGGAAGACATAACAGCTCTAGCTATAAGGAAATTTTCATGAACTTTCATTAGCATGTCTTCTACCTTTTCCCTAAGTTCTTTATTTTTTTTAACCAGATCAAGAAATTTTTTCATCAATTCATCTTGCTTATCTTTTAAAAGCTTATGACCTCTTCTTGCAACTACCAGCCTTTTTTTAAGGCGGGTAAGTTCCATCCTGGTTGGATTTACTCGCATTATAGCCATAATATTAACTCCTTTTTGCAGTGTTAAGTAAAATGATACTAATCATTTTTTTTAGGCAAATACTTGTCAAGAAACTCGTCTCTAATACGTTTAAGTTCAGAGCGGGGAAGTATTGAAAGAAGATCCCAGCCTATTTCCAATGTTTTTTCAATGGTTCTGTCTTCATCAAAACCTTGGGATACATACTCCTTTTCAAAAGCATCTGCAAAGTTGGCATACAGCTTATCTATATCAGACAGGGCTGCCTCACCTAATATTACAGCCAGTTCCTTTGCTTCTTTCCCCCTTGCATATGCTGCAAACAGCTGATTCATTGTATCTGCATGGTCTTCACGGGTCTTACCTTTTCCTATACCTTTGTCCTTTAGACGGGATAGGGAAGGCAAAACATCTATAGGAGGCATTATACCGCTCCTATGAAGCTCCCTGTTTAGTATTATTTGTCCCTCTGTTATATAACCTGTTAGGTCTGGGATAGGGTGTGTTTTATCATCTTCAGGCATAGTTAGTATTGGTATTAGTGTAATACTTCCTTCAGAGTCTCTTTTTCGCCCTGCCCTTTCGTATAAAGTAGCCAGGTCGGTATACAGATAACCAGGATAACCTCTTCTTCCAGGTACTTCTTTTCTAGCAGCAGAAACCTCCCTTAAAGCCTCTGCATAGTTTGTTATGTCTGTTAAAATAACAAGCACATGCATGTCTTTTTCAAATGCAAGGTATTCAGCAGCAGTAAGTGCCATTCTAGGTGTAGATATACGTTCAATGGCAGGGTCGTTTGCTAAGTTTATAAATAAAACGGTACGGTCTATAGCACCTGTTCTTTTAAAGTCAGATATAAAATAGTCAGCTTCCTCAAAAGTTATACCCATTGCGGCAAAAACAACGGCAAACTTACTGTCAGTACCCAAAACTTTTGCCTGTCTTGCAATTTGTGCTGCAAGTTGTGCATGAGGAAGTCCAGAACCTGAAAATATAGGCAGCTTTTGACCTCTTACAAGTGTATTTAAACCATCTATAGCAGAAATACCTGTTTGAATAAATTCTGAAGGATAATTTCTTGCAGCCGGGTTCATTGGAACACCGTTTATATCAAGGCGCATATCCGGAATAATTTTAGGTCCTCCGTCAATTGGCTCACCAATTCCGCTAAATACTCTTCCAAGGAGATCTATTGACACTGGAAGTTCTATTCCACGTCCTAAAAACCTTACTTTACTGTCTGATAAGTTTATTCCAGCAGCACTTTCAAAAAGCTGAACCAATGCATTGTCTTTATCTATTTCAAGAACCCTGCATCCTCTTATTTCGCCATTTGAAAGTTCAATTTCTCCTAGTTCGCCATATTTTACTCCTTCAACTTTTTTAACAAGCATCAAAGGACCTGCAACTTCTTCTATAGTTTTGTATTCTTTAAGCATTCTTATCCACCTCCTTGGATATGAGGGATTCTATTTCATTTTTAAGCTCAGTCTCAATTTTATCCAAATTAGAATCTACCTGTTCTTCAAGTGTATATTTAGCTCTGCCAATTTTCTCCCTCACAGGCATTTCAAATAAGTCTTTTATACTTACACCTGCTTCAATGGCGTTTTTACCCAGATAATAAAAATTCATTATTAGTTGCAGCATTTTAAACTGTTTGTTAAGTGAGGTATAAGTATCCACATCATGAAAAGCGTTTTGGTGGAGGTAGTCTTCACGTATGGATTTTGCAGCTTCTAAAGTTAGTCTGTCACCAGCAGAAAGAGCATCTACTCCAACTAGTCTTACAATTTCCTCTAGCTCTGCCTCTTCTTGCAATATTCTCATTGCATCTGCCCTAAGGGTTCCCCAACTTTTTGCCACATTTTCAGTAGCCCATTCATCCAATCTGTCAAGATAAAGTGAATAACTTAAAAGCCAGTTTATTGCAGGGAAGTGACGTCTGTATGCCAAAGTTGAATCAAGCCCCCAAAACACCTTTACTATTCTTAAAGTTGCCTGGGTAACAGGTTCGGAAAGGTCTCCACCAGGAGGTGAAACTGCACCTATAGCTGTAAGAGCACCTTCTCTTCCATCTGAGCCAAGATTTACAACTCTTCCAGCTCTCTCATAGAATTGTGCAAGTCTTGATGCTAAGTATGCAGGATAACCTTCTTCACCTGGCATTTCTTCAAGCCTTCCAGACATCTCCCTTAAAGCTTCCGCCCAACGGGAAGTGGAATCTGCCATTAGAGCCACACTGTATCCCATATCTCTAAAATATTCGGCAATAGTGATACCTGTATAGATAGAAGCTTCCCTTGCAGCAACAGGCATATCAGATGTATTTGCAATTAAAACAGTTCTCTTCATCAAGGATTCTCCAGTTTTTGGGTCCTTTAACTCTGGAAATTCCATTAAAACGTCTGTCATTTCATTTCCACGTTCACCACAGCCTATATATACAACTATTTCCGCATCAGCCCATTTTGCAAGCTGGTGCTGAACTACAGTTTTACCACTGCCAAAAGGTCCGGGAACTGCTGCAACCCCGCCTTTAGCAATAGGGAAAAAGGTGTCTATTACCCTTTGACCTGTTATAAGTGGTGTATCAGGTGGTAATTTTTCTTTATATGGTCTGCCTTTTCGCACAGGCCACTTTTGCATCATCTGAATATCTACTTTTTCACCATTGTCTTTTTTAACCACAGCAACGGTATCAGTAATGGTGTATTCACCTTCTTTTATTTCCTCAATTGTTCCACTGACACCGTGAGGTATCATTATTCTATGTTCTATAACAACTGTTTCCTGTACAGTACCTATAATATCACCAGAAGAGACCTTTTCTCCCTTTTTTACGGTAGGTACAAATTTCCACTTCTTATTTCGATCTAAAGAAGTAACCTCTATACCTCTTGTTATATTACTTCCAACCATTTCCCTCATTTTCTCAAGAGGTCTTTGGATACCGTCAAACATATTTTCAATAAGTCCAGGTCCTAATTCAACGCTAAGAGGAACCCCGGTTGAAACAACAGGCTCTCCAGGTCCTAGTCCGGCGGTTTCTTCATAAACCTGAATAGAAGCTTTATCCCCATGCATTTCTATTATTTCGCCTATTAGTTTGTGTTCACTTACGCGGACAACGTCAAACATATTTGCATCGCGCATACCTTCAGCAATTACCAAAGGGCCAGAGACTTTAATTATTGTTCCTTTGCTCAATTCTCATCCCTTCTTTCATCAATAATTTTATCTGTCAAAATTTCACCAATCAATACAAGCGCTTTTAAACACAAAGCCTATTATTCATCCTTAAACAATATATCAGCACCTACTGCACGCTCAACGCTCTTTTTAATTCCCTGCAAACCTATTCCTAATGAACCAGCATTACTTGGTATGGGTATTATTGCAGGAAATCGTCTTTCACTGTATTGTTCAATGGTAGAGACGATATTTGCAGCCATTTGTTCAGTGATGTATATAATGGCATATTCATCATCTGCTATTTTTTCCAACACCTCTTGAGCTTTTTCAGGTGTTGATACTGGAAAAACAGAGATTCCCACAGCTTTAAAGCCCATAATGCTATCTTTATCACCTATAACTCCTATTTTATACATAAGCTTCTCTCAGCCTTTCTCTTATTTTTTCATTCGGAATATTATTAATTTTACCTACCATAATGATTCTTGCATTTCTAATCTCTGTTTCCTTTGCAATTAAGTAGCCAATTAGAGGCTCTATACCAAAAATTATAAATTTAGCTTTTTTAACAAAAGAAAGTATAAAATCATCACAAAGTTTTTCAAATTTTGTAAGGCTTTTAGTAGAGTTAATATTTTCAATGCTCTTTTCTAATACTTCACCGTATTTGCTGTATCTAAGAGCTTCTAAAAGGTTATCTAATGAATTGTCTAAATTCTCTAAAAATATTTTGTTGTCAATTTTGCCTCCAGGAATTAAAACTTTTTGGAGGAAATCCCATGTCTTTTTAAGATTTTTTAACCTTAAGAAAATTTTTAAATTACAAATATCAATCATTATTACAACTAAATCCTTTAAAAAATCACTTCCTGATGCGTTGGCTATTTCCTTCATTTGTATAAAATGTGCTCTATCCAGTATTAAATCAATAATTTGTGGATTTTTTGTAGTGCCAAAAGTTTCTATGCATTCTTCTATTGCATTTCTCATAATTTCATGCATATCACTAAAATTTCTATCCTGAACCATTATTTTAAGTGTATTTGCAGGAATAGAACCAGGCTCTACTATAATATCCATTGATTCCTGACCTGAGAACTCAGATTTTAAAAACACTTTAATGTTGTGATAGTCGTTGGAAATAAGAAACATATTTATTATTTCAGGCTCTGGAGCTAATTCGCTTAGAAGCTGATAAACTTTGTTGTATTCTTCTTTTAAAAGTATTTCATATTGATAAACACTTTTTATATCGGTTCCATAACCATAATCTGCTTCTAGTAGTGTTTTTAAAGCTTCGTCAGGTGTTTTTGAATCAATCATTCTTTCAAAGCTGGAATTAGTCAGTAGTTTTTTTTCTATAGCTCTAATCCTTGAAACGGCATATATATACTTTGAATCATCTATTTTTTTGGCAAATGGCAAATCAAACTCCTCCTTTCGCAAAATAATAAGTTAAAATTGCATAGTCCCTGGAAATTAAAACAAAGAGTTAATAACATCTGTTTCAATTTCATTACGTTTCATTCTTATTATTGCATCAAAGGAGTTGTTAATTTCTATATTACCTGATTTTAATATAAATCCTCCATTAATATCCCGTGTTTCTTTTGAAAGAGTAACCTTTCCTCTGTTTTCCCTTGAGGAAAGGTTTTTATTAACCTTTTCCTCAAAATCAGAGGGAATCCTCTTTTTATCCCTATCAGACAGTATAACTTCTGCGGTGTCATTTGGAGCTGAATTTATAATTAAATTTGTAATAATAGAAACATATTTGTCATCTGGCATGCTGCTTAGTTTTTTAATTGTTTGCATGAATGCCTCTTCAACAACTTCTTGTTTAGCTTGAAGCCTTTGCTTTCTAGCTTCAAGGTCAGCTACAGCTTTCAGTCTTTTTTTCACTTCAGCTGCTTCTAAATTTGCCTTCTCTAAAATTTGTTTTTTCTTTGTTTCTGCATCTTTTTTAGCATTATTTATTATTTCAGATGCTTCCTCTTCTGCCCTTTTAACAGTTTCTTCTGCTTGTAAGCGGGCTTCTTCAAGTATCCTTTCTTTAATTTTGTTTATTCCCGACATATAGGACACTCCTTTATAAGTATTAACCAATGCAAGTATTAACCAACTTGACCTAGCATTAAGAAGGAAATTATAAAACCTAAAATAGCAAACATTTCAACCATTAGTGCAAGGGTAATAGCTCTACCTAAGCCTTCTGGTCTTTTTGCTATCATGTGTATGCCTGCAGCGGCAACTTTTCCCTGAATAATACCTGATACCAAACCTACAATTCCAACAGGAATACCTGCAAAGAAAAGCACAAATCCGTTTTTTAGAGCTAAAGATGTAGAAATATCAATTTTACCAATAGTTAAAAAGGCAATAACGAATCCATAAATTGCCTGAGTACTGGCAAGAGCTTCTAAAATCATAACAGGAACGAATTTACCCGGGTCTTCAGTTAAAACACCAGCACCTGCCTCACCAGCTATTCCTACACCCTTAGAGGAACCTATAGCTGCTACAAAAAATGCTATTGTAGCTCCTAATATTGCCCAAAAGTTACCGTCTGTTAAATATTCCTTCATAATTTTCTACCTCCTAGTATTTTAGATTGATATATTTTGTATTTACTTTTAAGGGTTCAAAGGCTGTACCCCCACCCTCATAAAACTTTCCAAAAAACTCAATATACTGAAGCCTGCTTGAATGCACATATGCTCCAAGAGCATTTATTGCAAAATTAAACAGGTGTCCAAATATTAAAACTGCTACAACAAATACCACTTTTAAAATATTACTAAATCCCATCATTAAACCTAATTCATTGACAATTGCTGCTATAACTGAACTTGCAAGTCCTAAGGCTAAAAGTCTTGAATAGGATAAAAGATCACTTAAAAATCCTATCAAATCATAAAGGCTTGAAACACCGCCTATAATTTTTCCTATTATGTTTTTATTGTGGCGGCCCTGGGTTAGAATAAGCAGTCCAGCTCCAATTACCAGAAGATATTTACCTATTTCCACAAGTCCTGTTACAGCATCTTCATCCACTATAGGAACATATGGAAGTAAAAAAAGTGCAAAACCTGTAAACATTACATACCAGAAAAACACGTCAAATATAATGTCTAAGTATTTTTTTTGTCTGTAAAGGTTATAGGCTTTTACACCAAGTCCCACATAGATATGGATGACACCAAAAAGAAGGGAGAAGCTAAGCATTTTTTGAGGTTCATCTGTAAGGCTAAACCACAGGGCAGTTTTCCCTAAAGCTTCAATTCCAAACCAACCTCCCAAAAGGGCACCCCATAGCATTGTGGCAAAACCACAGTACATCATGAGTTTCATAAACTTTTTCATGCCATCATCTAATTTAAATTTTAATAAGGCAAATATTGAAGCGGCTGCCATTATAAGACCGTAACCACCATCACCTAGCATTAGTCCAAAAAACAAAACAAAAAATGGAGCGGTTATGGCATTTGGGTCAACTTCATTTCTGTTTGGCAGGCTGTACATTTCTGTTATTGACTCTACAGAACGTGCAAAGTCCTTGTTTACAAGTAAAATAGGAAAATCTTCATCTTTGCCTGGTTTAACAATTTCTAAAAAGCAGTCAAATTTTTTCGTAATAACTTCCTTTACCTGGTCTGATGAAGTTTCTGGAACCCATCCTTCAAGAAAGAAAGAATCATTGGTGTTAAATACAATACCAGATGCTTTTTTTCTGTCCCTTTCAACAAGTATGTGGTCATGCAAAATCTCAAGATCCCCTTGATAATTTGCAAAAGAAGCTATTTTTTCTTCTGTGGAAGAAATCTCATTTTCAAGATCCTTGATATTTTTTGATAAACTTTTTATATTTTCATTTGGGGTTTTAGAAAACTTTTCTAAAGACGATTTAGAAAATCCATATTGCTTAAGTATTCTCATAACATCGTCTGATTTTGAATTTAAATAAATAATGAAAAGATAGCTTTGTTCCCTGTCTTTACTAATCACTTCAAGATAGCTTTCTGGGACTTCTTTAAAAAGCTCTTCACTTAAACTATCTGTATTAACGATTTCAGGGACTACACCAGTGAGCACAGTGGTATTTTTAGTACCCTTAATATCAAGAGGAACATCTAATTTTTCCCAAGGCTTTAAATTTAAAATGAGATTTGTATTTTTGTTTATCTCAGATTTTAAGTTTGAAAGTTTTTTATCATATTCAGAAATATCGTCAATAACTTTCCAAAGCTTATCTTGATTGTTAATTACAGTGCTGTAGTCATTGACACTTACCGTTCTTTTTGTAGCAAAAAGACCTTTTTTTCTGGTATCAAATTTTGATAAGTAGTCAATTGCTGCTGATATTTTATCAAGTTTACTATTAAGTTTAGATATTTCTTCGGTGTTTTCTTCACTTGAAAGTAAGTTATTCCAATCATCTGACGACATTTTTTCGCTCAAGTCTGTAATTTCCACTACGCCCATCTTCATAAGGGTCTCTAATATGCGTTCCTTATCTGATTTAAGGCCTATTAGTGACAATTTATTCATATTAACTATTGCCATCAGAGTTCACAATCCTTCCTATTATTATATCTACTGCTTTGTCTAGATTTTTTCTAGAATTATTTTTTATGGTATTGCATTCTTGTAGAACTTCTTCCTTGAGCTTTTCAATTTCTTTGTTTGCAGAATTTTTGACCTTTTCAATAATCTCCTTAGCCTCTTTATCGGCACTTTCCTCTGCTTCTTCTATAATTTTTTTAGCTTTTTCTCTTGCATCGAAAATAATCTGCCTTGAGTCTTCTAAGGATTTCTTCTTGATTTGCTCCGCCTGCTCTTCTGCTTCCTTTATTGACTTAATCAGATCAATTGACACTAAATCACCACCTAACACCTGTTATTTGTTGGAAGTAAGTAATTTTCTCAGTAAATAATATCGGACATTACTATATTATATATTATCAAAAAATTTATAATCAAAAAAATATTAGTAACTCTTTTAGTAAAGTTTTCAATAATATAAAATTTTGGCAGGACATAATTCCTGCACATGGTGGTCATTATAAAAAGGCAAGAAACCACGTCTTTGAACATATAAAATATATATTCTATAATATATCATCTTAATTAATTTATATCAAGGCATTAAAACAAATATATAAAAATATTTTTGCTTTCTAAAATCCCTTGCATAACACTTGCTTATTTTGATATTATAAACTTAAATTACGGCATAATTTGAAGAAAAAAAAGGAGATACTATGATAAAGATAGGTTTTTTAGGTCCAAAGGGAACCTTTTCCCAAGAAGCCATGAATAAATACATTGGTGGAAGAGATGGATTTTGTGAATGTCCTTATAACACCATGCCTGATTTAATTTATGCAGTGAATAATGATGAAATAGATGAGGCAGTGGTGCCCATTGAAAATTCCCTTGAGGGTGCGGTAAGTGCCACTTTAGATATGCTTGCTACAGATGTAGACCTAAAGATTAAGGGAGAAATGGTTATAGCAGTTAATCAAAACTTTATGGTAAAAAGGGGAACAAACATTGAAGATATAAAACTTATTTTATCCCATCCACAGGCCATAGGACAGTGCAGAAAGTATTTAGATTCTAAATTTCCAGCTGCAACAATAAAATACGTTTACAGTACCGCTGAGGCTGCAAGGGAAGTTTCAGAAGGTGTAGGGGATATGGGGGCCATAGGTCCTGTTACTGCAGCTGATGTTTACAATCTAGAAATTATAGATAAATCTATACAGGATAATTTTAATAATTTGACCCGATTTGTGATTATATCTAAAAAAGATGGAGAAAGGAAGCTAAGAAATAAAACCTCCATAGTATTTTCAACAGATAATAAGCCAGGAAGTCTCTATAAAATACTTGATATATTTAACCTTTGGGATATTAATATGACCAGAATAGAGTCAAGACCTGTAAAAGACCAGTTAGGAAGGTATATATTTTTTATAGATTTAAACGGGCATATTAAAGAGGATGATGTGAAAGATGCTTTGACAATGGTAAAGAGAAAAACATCTTTTTATAAATTTTTAGGTTCATACCCTGAGTATATCTTAGAAGAATAACATTGTTTTTGGGAAATTCCACACGGAATAAATATTTAATGCTATAATATATGGAAGAGGAAATACATTAACAACTAATATGAAGAAATAGTAATAAATACATCTTGCAAAATAGAACTTGTTGGAGTGATTACATGGCTTTTTTTGATAGAGAAATTGATATTACAAGAAATATAAAAATTATAGAATGGCTAAAGAGCGAGCTACTAACTGACATTGCCGCTCTTTTTAAAGTATTGATAAATGGAATGAAGGAAGAAGTCCATGAAACGGTGGCAGATACTTTATCAAACATTATTTTAATTTGCTATTTGTTGGGAAGACGATTGGGTATAAGCTATAATGCAATTGAAATAAAAATGAAAAATAAAGTGAAGCTTGGACTTATTGAAAATAACGATATAGAAAAGCATTATGGTGATTTGTCAGAACTTGCAAAACATCTTGATTCTTCAAGAATAAATAATATAGGTTAATTATAACAGGCTGATGAAAATCTATTCTATACATAATGTTTTATAAAAAAGTGCTATAAAAAAGCTGATGCCTTAGAATACAGGAGAAGAAATAATGAAAGGTAAAAAGTTTGCGGGAATTTTTATACAAAAGGCTGGTTTTTATCTTTTGGTAATATTTGTACTATTAATAATGATTGCTTTCTTAGAAGTAAAGGTGGCAATACCAGGATTTGTATTTTTCGTATTCCTTTTATATTATAATTTTAGGTACAATTACAAAAGAAAAAGGGAAATAACTCAATATATTGAAAATCTTACATTTAACATTGATATGGCAACAAAGGATACTTTGTTGAATTTTCCAATGCCTTTAGTGCTAATTGAACTGGATGGAACTATAATTTGGTATAATTCCTCATTTAAAAAGGTTTTTGAGGGAGAGGAATTGTTAGAAAAGACAATACAGACTTTTGCAAAAGATCTGAATCCAGAAAGTTTTTCAAATGAAACTATGAATTTTTCAAATGAAACTAAAATACATGATAGAAACTATTGTGTTTTAGGGAATTTTATAAAAGTTGACAATAGAATTAATGACGGTGAAATTATATTGCTTTTGTATTTTATTGATACTACAGAGCTGGTAAACTTAAAGAAAACCTACGATGATGAAAAAACAGTGGTTGGTGTTTTTATTATAGACAATTATGATGATTTGATGCAGAGTACTGAAGATACCAAAAGACCTCAAATGATAGTGGAAATTGAAAACAAAATAAATAATTGGACTGCATATGCCAATGGAATTGTTAAAAAGTACGAAAGAGACAAATACCTGTTTATTTTTGAAAACAAATACCTAAAAAATTTTCAGGAGAAAAAGTTTGATATTTTAGACAGCGTTAAAGAGGTGAATGTTGGAAATACAATACCTGTTACATTAAGTATTGGTATTGGAAAAGGAGAAAGTTCTCTTTTAGATAAATTTCGCCATGCAAATGCTGCATTAGATATTGCTTTAGGCAGAGGAGGAGACCAGGTTGTTATAAAGGATGGTGAGGAAATATCCTTTTATGGTGGTAAAACAAGGGAGATTGAGAAGAGAACCAGGGTAAAGGCGCGGGTAATTGCCTTTGCACTAAGAGAACTTATTGACCAGGCATCAGAGGTTATAATTATGGGACATAAAAATTGTGATATAGATTGCTTAGGCTCTGCTTTGGGAATTTATAGCATTGCAACCAGAAGAGAAAAAAAAGCTTATATAGTTTTAAATAAATCAAACTCCAATATAGATTGCATGGTTTCTAAAATTGAAAGTGATAAGGATTATGAGGGTTTGTTTATATCCACTGGGGAAGCTCTTGAAAAAATAAACAAAAAGACTTTGCTGGTTATTGTGGATACACATAAACCCAGCTTTACAGAAGCGCCAGATTTGATAAAATATACAGAGCAAATAGTTGTTATTGACCACCACAGAAGAGGAGTTGACTACCTGCAAAATGCAGTTTTAACATACCAGGAAACATACGCATCCTCAACTTGTGAGCTGGTTACAGAAATTTTACAATATGTTGAAGAAAAAATAAAACTTGCTCCTATTGAGGCAGAAGCCCTATATGCTGGAATAGTTGTAGATACAAAAAACTTCACTTTTAAGACAGGAGTTAGGACATTTGAAGCAGCTGCATTTTTGAGAAGACAGGGTGTGGATACCGTTATGGTTAAGCAAATGTTTCAAAATGATTTAACTACATATACTCATATTTCAAATACTGTTAAAGACGCACAAATATACAATGAAAACATAGCCATATCAGCATGTCCCCCTGATATAAAAAATGCAACTGTAATAGCTGCACAGGCGGCAGACCAGCTTGTAAACCTTAGGGGAATTAAGGCAGCCTTTGTGCTTTGCAATATAGATGAAGGTATTTCAATAAGTGGAAGGTCCTTAGGGGATATAAATGTCCAGATTATAATGGAGAAGCTTGGGGGAGGAGGGCATTTAACTTTTGCAGGAACCCAGCTTCAAGGGGTTTCCACTGAGGAGGCAATTGAAAAGCTAAAAAAATCTATAGACGAATACAAAGAAGAAATACCAGACAACAGCTAAATTATAGTTTGAAGGAGAGATATAATATGAAGGTAATTTTAAAAGAAGATGTAAAGGGATTAGGTAAAAAAGATGATTTGGTAAATGTAAGTGATGGATATGCCAGAAATTTTTTGCTTCCAAAAGGACTTGCAGTAGAGGCAAATACACAAAATATGAATGAAATGAAATTTAAAAAGCAGGCAGAGAAGAACAAAAAAAGCAAGGAACTTGAAGAAGCAAAAGAACTTTGTAAAAAGCTTGAAACCATTACTGTAGAGTTTAAAGTAAAAGCTGGTGAAAACGGAAAATTATTTGGTTCTATAACAAGTAAAGATGTCTCAGATGAACTACAGAAGAAATACAAAATAAAAATAGATAAGAAAAAAATTAATTTTCCAGATACCATAAAGGCTTTAGGCACGTATGAAGGAGAGGTAAAAGTATATCCCGGCGTAACAGGGAAAATCACTGTTAAAGTGGAGCAAGGCGAAGAGGGGTAAAAAAATATGGACATAAGTTCATTGGGGCGGATACCTCCCCAAAACATAGAAGCTGAGCAATCAGTTTTGGGCGCTTCTCTTTTGGATAAAGAAGTTTTATCTACCATAACCGAAATCATTGATGTATCAGACTTTTACAGGGAAGACCACAAGGAAATTTTTGAGGCAATTATGGATTTATATGAAAGAGGAGAGCCTATTGATTTAATCACAGTATCTGAACAACTTAAAATAAGGGGCTCTATAGATGCGGTAGGTGGGCTAGAATACCTGACTAATTTAGTGAATGCAGTTCCAACCACTGCCAATGCAAAACACTATGCTAAAATTGTTGAAGAAAAATCCATATTAAGAAGGCTTATAAAAACTTCTTCTGAAATAATTAATATGGGATATGATGAGACAGAAGAAGTGGAGTATATATTAGACAGGGCAGAAAAAGGCATTTTTGACATTTCACAAAAAAGGAACAGTCAAGGATTTGTTCAAATAAAGGATGTACTAATAGAAACCTTTGACAGACTAGAAGAACTTTACAATAACAAAGGAAATGTTACTGGAATCCCTACAGGTTTTGTAGACCTTGATCATAAAACAGCAGGGCTTCATAATTCTGACTTAGTTTTAATTGCAGCAAGACCTGCCATGGGAAAAACATCTTTTGTTTTAAATATTGCTCAGTATGCAGCAATTCACTCCCAGGTGCCAGTTGCTATTTTTAGCCTTGAAATGTCAAAAGAGCAGCTTGTTAACAGAATGCTGTGTTGTGAAGCCATGGTAGATGCCCAAAAAATGAGAACTGGTCAATTGGAAGACAGTGACTGGCAAAAGATAGCCAAAGCTTTAGGACCTATTTCTGATGCTCCAATTTACATAGATGACACCCCTGGGGTGACATCCGCGGAAATAAGGGCAAAATGCAGAAGATTAAAGCTGGAAAAAGATCTTGGTCTGGTTATAATTGACTATTTGCAGCTTATGCAGGGAAGAGGCAGGAGCGAAAGCAGACAGCAGGAGATATCAGAAATATCCAGGTCTTTAAAAATACTTGCAAAGGAAATAAATGTGCCTGTTATAGCACTATCCCAGCTTAGCCGTGCACCGGAGATGAGGTCAGACCACAGACCTATCTTAAGTGATTTAAGAGAATCTGGTGCAATTGAGCAGGATGCAGACATTGTAATGTTTCTTTACAGAGACGATTATTACAATCCAGAAACTGAAAAAAAGAATGTGGCAGAGGTAATAGTTGCAAAACATAGAAGCGGGTCCACTGGAACTGTTGAATTGGCATGGCTTGGTCAGTACACTAAATTTGCCAACTTAGAAAAGTTTAGAGAGTAGTTTGTGGTAAAATATTTTATATTAGAAAAAATATAGGACAGGGGAGTTATACATACTAGTTATGGTTGAAAAAGTTTTAGCAGATATAAAAGACAAAAATCTTATTGATAAAGGAGATACAATAATAGTGGGTTTGTCTGGCGGTCCAGACTCGGTATGTCTTCTTCATGTTCTTAAAAGTATTAAAGATATTATGGATATAGAGGTTGTGGCAGTACATGTAAACCATATGCTAAGAGGACAGGACTCATTTGAAGATGAAGAATATGTCAAAAATCTTTGTAAAAAGCTAAATGTTAAATTAAAAACAGAGCAAATAGATTTAAAAAACATTGCAAAAAATAAGAAACTTTCAATAGAAGAAGCAGGAAGAGAGGAAAGATACAGAATTTTTGAAAAAACAGCCATAGACTTTAATGCAAATAAAATAGCTGTAGCACATAATAAAAATGATCAGGCTGAGACAATATTGATGAATATAATAAGAGGTACAGGGCTTTTAGGTTTAAAGGGAATGGAGTTTAGAAGGGGTAAAATTATAAGGCCCCTCCTTGGCATTGACAGGTTGGAAATTGAAGGGTATTGTAATAAATACAAACTACAGCCTAGAACTGACAAAACAAATTTAGAATCAATTTACACCAGAAACAAAATAAGGCTTGATTTGATACCTTATATAGATGAACAATTTAACACAGATATTATATCAAAACTTATAAAAATGTCTGAAATAATAAAAAATGAAAATGATTTTATTGAATATTATACAGAGAAATTGTATAATAAAGTTTTAGTAAACAAAAGTGACGGTGAAATAGTATTAAATACAAAAGTATTTAATAATTATCATAAAGGTGCAAAGGGAAGAATATTAAGAAAAGCAATAAAAGAAGTAATAGGATTTATAAGAGGTATAGAAAGTGTACACATTGACGACATTATTAAGTTGGCTTTAGATGGCAGNGTTGGAGCTATGATACATCTCCCACATAAAATTAGAGTTGAAAAATCGTACCAAACTTTAAAGGTGTATCAATTCAAAACTTTTCCACAGGTTAATCTTTACAAAGTAAAGCTAAATATACCAGGAGATACTTTAATACAGGAAGAAAAATTTGTTTTAAGAGCAAATATAATTGATGATGTAAATTTAGACCAATACAAAAAAAACCATAAGACCTCTAAAGTCCAATATTTTGATTACCACAAGCTATTAGGTGGAATAAATATAAGAAAAAGAGAAAGTGGGGATTTAATTAAGCCGGTTAATTCAAATGGAACAAAAAAATTAAAAAAGTATTTTATTGATGAAAAAATACCGATAGATATAAGGGATCAAATTCCACTTGTTGCTAAAGACAAGGAAATAGTATGGATAATAGGATATGTTATAAGTGACAAATTTAAAGTTACCAAGAGTACCAAGAAGGTATTAAAACTTGAATTTATTAAACTTGAAAATTAAGTAAGTTTTGCTATAAATCAAATAAAAAGTAATTTAGTCAAAAAATAGGGAGGTAAATATGCTTGAGGATATTGAAAAAGTATTAATTACAAGGGAAGAATTAGAAAAAAGTGCAAAAGAACTCGGTAAAAGAATTTCAGCTGACTACAAAGGGAAAAAGCTTGTTTTAATAGGTGTATTAAAAGGAGGGGTGGTTTTTTTATCAGACCTCATAAGAAATATAGATATACCTTTAGATTTGGATTTTATTTCTGTTTCCAGCTACGGGGATTCTACTCGTTCCTCCGGTGTAGTACGTATAATTAAAGATGTGGATATTGATGTAATGGGAAAACATGTTTTAATTGTTGAAGACTTAGTGGATTCAGGACTTACATTAAAATATTTAAAAGACCTTTTCAGTGCAAGGGGACCTAAAGACATAAAATGCTGTACAGCATTAGATAAGCCTTCAAGAAGAGAAGTGGAAATCGAAATAGAATATAAGGGAATAGAAATACCAGATGAATTTGTAGTTGGTTATGGAATGGATTTTGCAGAAAGATACAGAAATTTACCCGATGTTTGTGTACTAAAACCACATGTTTATTATGATTAAATATTAAAAAATATGTTTTTATTGTTTTTTATATTGATTTTTTATTGTATTTGTAGAATAATTGTTTTATATATGGAAAAGAAAGAGTGTAGCCTGAATTATCCATAGATTATAATAGTGATTGGTTATTTACAAAGTTAAGGAGGGAGCTATTTGAAACATTTTAAAAACATGAGTTTTTATATAGTATTGCTTATAATACTTATGTTAGTTCTCATATTTTTCCAAAGTGGCGGAAAGCCCGATGATATGTATTATTCTGAACTTTTGCTGCAAATTCAAAAGGGAAATGTAGAGAAAATTGAGCTTGAGGGAAATGCAGCTACGGTGGTACTGAAAGATGAAGAAAACAAAATCCGCACAGTATATATACCTGATGTTCACCTATTTTCTTTGCAAGTAGAGGAATATTATACCCAAGAAGACGGATTTGTATATATTTTCAAAGAACCCTCAACACCCCCATGGTGGGTAGCTATGATACCTACATTAGGTTTAATAGTTATAGTGGTGTTGTTTTGGATTTTCTTTCTCCAACAGTCCCAGGGTGGGGGAGGAAACAGGGTTATGTCTTTTGGTAAAAGCAGGGCAAAGATGACCATTGATGATAAAAAGAAAGTCAACTTTAATGATGTGGCAGGTGCAAAGGAAGAAAAAGAAGAACTACAGGAAATTGTAGAGTTTCTAAAAAACCCCAAAAAGTTTGTTGAATTAGGAGCTAGAATTCCTAAGGGAGTTCTATTGGTAGGACCTCCGGGGACAGGTAAGACTTTGTTGGCAAAGGCAGTATCCGGTGAGGCAGGAGTTCCTTTTTTCAGCATAAGTGGTTCTGATTTTGTAGAAATGTTTGTAGGTGTTGGTGCATCAAGGGTAAGAGACCTTTTTGAACAGGCTAAAAAGAATTCACCATGTATTATTTTTATAGATGAGATTGATGCTGTTGGAAGACATCGTGGAGCAGGACTTGGAGGCGGACATGATGAGCGTGAGCAAACGCTAAACCAATTGCTTGTTGAGATGGACGGCTTTGGTGTAAATGAAGGTGTAATCATCCTAGCCGCAACAAACAGACCTGATATTTTAGACCCTGCCTTATTGCGACCAGGAAGATTTGACAGACGAGTTGTGGTAGGTTTACCAGACATTAAAGGAAGGGAAGAAATATTAAGAGTTCATGCAAGAGGTAAGCCATTATCTGAAGATGTAAGGCTGGATGAACTGGCAAAAAGTACACCAGGCTTTACAGGTGCAGATTTAGAAAATCTTCTCAATGAGGCTGCCCTGCTTGCTGCAAGAGCTGAAAAGACAAAAATAAGCATGGAAGAAATTAAAGAAGCCGTATTTAAAGTTGTTGTAGGACCTGAAAAGAAGAGCAGGGTTATGACTGATAAGGAAAAGAAACTTACAGCATACCATGAAGCAGGTCATGCCATGGCAGTAAAATATGTGTCTACCACTGACAGGGTGGATAGAATATCAATAATACCTTCAGGTATGGCAGGTGGTTTTACAGCTTATAAACCTGATGAAGATAAAAATTACGATACAAAATCCCACCTGTTGGAAAATATAATTGTTGCATTAGGTGGAAGGGCTGCAGAACAGCTTGTACTTGGTGAAATAAGCACAGGAGCCTACCAAGACTTGAAGAAGGCAAATGGGATTGCCAGAAGTATGATAACCAAGTACGGAATGAGTGAAAATCTTGGAAATTTAGTTTTTGGAAATGAAAGTGATGAAGTGTTTATTGGAAGGGATTTTGCACAGGCAAGAAATTACAGTGAAGAAATAGCAGCACAAATTGACAGGGAAGTTAAACACATAATAGATAGCTGTTATGACAGGATAATGAAAATATTAAAGGAAAATATAAACAAATTACATGCTGTAGCAAATACATTAATAGAAAAAGAAAAAATTGACGGGCATGAATTTGAAGAACTTATTAGCAGCACAACATAATTTAAAAACATCTTGACTAAACAAAGTGGATATGATAAATTATCCATTGTAAAAAAATATAGTTTGTAAACCTTATCACGAGAGGTGGAGGGAATGGGCCCAATGAAACCCGGCAACCGGACCTATGGTATCACGGTGCCAATTCCTACAGGGCAAAAGTCCTGAAAGATGAGGAGTAATAATTAATCCTCTTTTTAAAAGAAAAGAGGTTTTTTTATGGCAACTTTGTTAAGAAACTGTGTGAAAGGGTATTTTAAAATAGTGTGGGGTAGGACACTTAAATAAGGAGGTTTTGAAATGGCAAGAAAATTATTTACGTCTGAGTCTGTTACTGAAGGACATCCGGACAAAATATGTGATCAGATATCTGATGCAGTTTTAGATGCAATTTATTCTCAGGATCCTATGGCAAGGGTAGCTTGTGAGACAGCTGTTACAACTGGGCTAGTTCTTGTTTCTGGCGAGATTACAACCAGCTGCTATGTTGATATACCTAAGATTGTAAGACAAACAATAAAAGATATTGGGTATGACAGAGCAAAGTTTGGATTTGATGGAGATACATGTGCTGTTTTGACGGCAATAGACGAACAATCACCTGATATTGCAATGGGTGTTGATAAAGCTTTAGAGGCTAAAACAGGAGAAATGTCAGAAGAAGAAATTGAAGCAATTGGTGCAGGTGACCAGGGAATGATGTTTGGATATGCTTGTGACGAAACTCCAGAGTTAATGCCTATGCCAATTTCTTTAGCACATAAACTTACAAAAAAACTTACTGATGTGAGAAAAGAAGGTATACTTAAATATTTAAGACCTGATGGAAAGTCACAGGTGACTGTTGAGTACCAAGGGGACAAGCCAGTAAGAGTGGATGCTGTGGTTATTTCCACTCAGCACAGTGAAGATGTGGATTTAGATACAATAAAAAAAGACATTATTGAACATGTTATAAAGCCTGTAATACCTTCTAATTTAATAGATGATAATACTAAAATTTATATTAACCCAACAGGCAGATTTGTTGTAGGTGGACCACAAGGGGATGCAGGTCTTACTGGAAGAAAGATAATTGTGGATACTTATGGTGGTTTTGCAAGACATGGGGGAGGCGCTTTTTCAGGAAAGGATCCCACAAAGGTTGACCGTTCAGCAACATATGCAGCACGTTATGTTGCAAAAAACGTAGTGGCAGCAGGACTTGCTACAAGATGTGAAGTTCAGTTAGCTTATGCAATAGGTGTTGCAAGGCCTGTATCAGTAAGAGTTGATACTTTTGGAACAGCTGCTATAGATGAAGAAAAAATTGAACAATTAATTGAAAAGCATTTTGACTTAAGACCAGCAGGTATAATAAAAACACTGGATTTACGCAGACCTATATACAGGCAAACGGCAGCATACGGACATTTTGGAAGAACAGATTTAGACCTGCCTTGGGAAAGAACAGATAAGGCAGATGAACTGCGAAAAGAAGCAGCAAAAATTTAGTATATTCAAAATATAAGGGAAAAAGTTTCTTCTTGCTTTTAAAAAAAAGGGAGAAGAAACTTTTTTTTATAAGGCTTCCCACTCTCCTTTTTCTTCAAAAGAGTTAAAAATGATATCTTTTTCAGTTTTTCTTAATACCTCTAAACAGGGATAATCTATTTCTAGTTTTTGCAATATCTCCAATGTATCGTCTTTAGATCCCATGTCTAATATAGTGAGTTTTCCTCCTGGCATAAGTTTTCTTATGAAATTTCTAGGAAGAACATTTCTAAGTACTCCTTCAATTGCATCTCCTTGATTTTTAACTATCAGTACAAGTTTAATCATGGAGTTTTGGTATTTTGATTTATTTTTAATTGTTAAAATCAGATCGTAGATAATTGTAAGAAATCCATATGTAGCAAGGATGACCATTATAAACTCAAAAACTTTTTGGCTCAAAATCTACTCCTCCCCCAGTAAATATAGTTTTAGTTAGTATATGAATTTTAGTTAACAGTTGTTACTTAGTATAGAGATTGGATTTACTTTAAAAATAAAAATATCTAAATAAATGTTGATAAAAAAATAAAATGTGTTATAATTTATAACACAAATGCATATAATATATGCAAAACATAGAGGAGTGATGAAATGTTTACACGTGTGAAAATTAAAAATTATAAATCCCTCATTAATTTGGATGTTGATTTATCTGCTAAGAAAAAGCAACCAAAACCTTTAGTTGTTATATATGGTGAAAACGGAGTGGGAAAATCCAATTTTGCCACAGCATTTTGTACTTTATGCGAGTCTTTAAGAACTATGCTGGCAAGGACAAAATTACAAAAGCTTATAGACAAGGATAAATTAGAAGGTTTAATATATGATGAAGAATTCATAAAATTTATTGCTGAAAATTTAAAAGATACTGAGTCGATTATTAAAAGTTGCAAGACAATTAATTCTACTGAAAACATGTCTCTTGAGTTTGAATTTGTAATTGAAGGCAGACAAGGAAGATACCTTATAGAGTATGATGACAGCAAAATTGTTCATGAAAAATTAGAATATGTATTAAATAAGAATAGGACTTTGTTTTTTGAAATAGCTGAAGATAAAATCATGATTAATGAAAAAATATTTACAGATGGTGAGTACTTAAAATATTTCTATGATTTGTTAGAAAAATATAACGGCAAGCATAGTTTTTTGTCAATTCTCATGTTTGAAGATGAAGGTAAGGCTGATGGATATGTTATACAGAGGATTAGTGAGCGTCTTTATGAAGTGCTACTATCATTTATGCTGATGTCTGTTCGTGTAAAATCCGCATTCGGTTTAGAAAGAGGCTTTGGTGCTAGTTGTTATAAGGTATTTAAAAATCTTGGTGAAGGAGTAATATCCATTGAAGACGAAGAAGAGTTAAATAAAGCGGAAAAAATGGTAAATGAATTTTTTACATTGGCGTATTCGGATATTAAAGAAGCTTACTATAAACGAGAAAAAACTGATGGGAAAATAAAGTATAGTTTGTTCTTTAAAAAAATGATGTATGGAAAAATTGTTGATGTCAGCTACGAATTAGAGTCTACGGGAACACAAGCTTTATTGCAAATAATGCCATTTCTTTTAATGAGTGTTGAAGGAAAAACTGTTATTATTGACGAATTAGATACAGGTATCCATGATTTGCTTATTAATAATATTTTGTGCAATATTTCCGACTCAGCTAAAGGTCAATTAATTGTTACAACACACAACACTATGTTTTTGGAATCATCAGACATTAACCCGGAATATATTTACACATTTTTTGTGGATAAAGATGCAAATAAAGAATTAGTACCAATTGTAGAATTTGAAGATAGAACTCATCCAAATTTGAATTACAGGAATAGGTATTTAAAAGGTATGTATGGTGGAATACCATTTACCAGGGATATTGATTTTGATAAGTTATTAAATTAGAATTATTTCCTTCTTCCAGGTCCTGGTATCAGAATATCTCCTGTTTACATATATAAAGTTCTTAAAATATCATTTAATTTCCGACAAAATAATACAAATTTATATAAATTATGATATAATATAGAGAGTGTTTTGTGAGAAGGAATTAAAGTGGGTAGGAAAAAAACAGGAGTTAAGATTGGAAAAATTGATACCGATGAGGAATTTAACAAAAAACTGTTAGAAGTTTTTGCGCAGTTAAGAGAGACAATGAATAATATGGATAGAGAGTTAGCTATTAAGTTATTATATTGGCTAAATGATTGGAGTGCTAATTATTTAAGAAATGAAAAAAATTTTAATTATAAAGAATTAATGAGATATAAAAGAGGAAGTATTGTCGAAGCTGATTTTGGGTTTAATGTTGGAAGCGAGCAGGGAGGATTACATTATGCCATTGTTTTAGATAAATATAACCACAAAAGCAATAAAGTCCTATTAGTTGTTTCATTAGAATCTTTGCCTCATGATAAGAAACCTGAAGATTTAAATGAAAATTATGAATTGTTTTTAGGATATGGCATATTTAAAGAAGATATAAAAAAATTAGAAAAAGAAATTGATAATTTAAATAAAAAAATCAAACAGAGAGAAAATAAAGGAACTGATGTTACCAATTTAAAAATAACTTTATCGAGATTACAAAAAGAATTAAATAAATTGAATAGAGGAAGTGTTGCTCAAATTGCACAAATATGTGCATTAAGTAAGATGAGAATTTACCAGCCAAAGAAAATGGGGGATAGATTTAGCGAATTCAGGCTCAGTGACGATAAAATGAAAGAACTTGAGGAAAAAATTTTTAAATTGTATTTTAATAAAATGATTGAAAAAGAAAAAAAATAATGATATAATTAATTCAACAAAGCTCATAAATGAGTCAAAAAAGACAGTACAATGCCCTTCGGGGTCGAGGCTAGATGTCAGCCTCTTATTTTAAGAATCAAAGGCTTCTATATAAACTAGAAGCCTTTTTTCGCAAGTTTTTCCAGTGCTGTTTTATCTATACCTTAATTTTTGTTGTCTTATAGCATGTTGTAAAATGGGAATTTTTATCACATTTTACGAAATTACATTGTATTTTGATATTACTCATGCTATTATATATGGTAGATTAATACACATAAAAAGCAAAAAGTGTACTATTGCTATCTTATCATAACAAATTATAAAAACATTTATAGATATAAGTACAACATTACAAATCAAATATTATCCCCTTAAAAAACATTTAAGTGTTGGAGGAATATTTCATGGCTATGGTTAACGTAAATACAAAAATTGAGGTTTGGAAAAAGCGTAGAAAACCTTATTTCACACCCTAATTGTCGCTGCTTTACTGCTGTGTTATAATTAAAATAAATTATATTTAGTAAGGGTGTATATATTGGTTACTTATGAAGGTATAGTTGAGGAAATAATATTTACAAATGAGATAAATGGATTTACTGTATGCGAAATACAAAACGATGAAGATACTATAATTGCTGTAGGCTTTATGCCATTTATAAATGTTGGGGAAACACTAAAAGTCACTGGTAAAATGGTGAACCACCCGGATTATGGTGAACAGCTTAAAGTTGAAATGTACGAAAAAACCCTTCCAAAAACAATTGAAGCTATTGAAAAATATTTAGGCTCAGGCCTTATAAAAGGTGTTGGACCTGCCACAGCTAAAAAAATTGTAAAAAGATTTGGAGAGGACACTTTAAATGTCATTCAATTTCATCCAGAAGAACTATCCACTATAAAAGGCGTAAAACTGGAAAAGGCTCTAAGAATTGGAGAGACCTTTGCAGAGCAGAAGGAACTTAAAGATGTTGTAATGTTTTTGCAGGAGTACGGAATAAGCCCAAGCTTTTCTGCTAAAATATACAAGCACTTTGGAAGCGACACCATTGAAAAAATCAGGTCAAATCCATATATACTTGCAGAAGAAATACATGGAATAACCTTTAAAACTGCAGATAGAATTGCAAAAAGCATAGGAATAGATCCTAATTCAGAGCACAGAATTACAAGCGGCATAAAGTATGTGCTGTCCCAGGCTGCAGTAGGGGGACATACTTTCCTTAGAAGTGACAATTTAATAGAATATACTTCTAATCTTTTGGATGTTGATATTTCCAATATTGATAATATGCTTGTATCCCTTATCATGGATAAATCCGTTTATGTGGAAAAATGTGAAGATTACAACAGGGTGTATTTAAGCTCATTTTACAATGCAGAACTTGGCGTTGCCAGAAGACTTTTTGACATGTCCATGGTTGAGTTTAAGGGTGATTTAAAGAATTTTGATAAAAAAATAGAAGCTATCCAGAAAAAAGAGGGAATTGTACTTGCCGATAAACAAAAAGAGGCGGTAAGGGAAGCTTTAATAAATGGTGTCCTTGTAATTACAGGAGGTCCTGGAACAGGTAAAACCACTATTATAAAAACGATAATAAGTCTTTTAGATGGTGAGGGGTATGAGGTTGCATTAGCAGCACCTACAGGTAGGGCAGCAAAAAGAATGACAGAAGCCACCGGCTATGAGGCTAAAACAATTCACAGACTTTTAGAAATAGGGTATGCAGGAGATGAGGATCAGCTTGTATTTATGAAGACAGAATCAAACCCCATTGAGGCAGATGTGGTTATAATAGATGAGATGTCAATGGTTGATATACTTCTTATGAACAATTTGCTCAAAGCTGTGGCATATGGTACAAGATTAATACTTGTTGGCGATGTGGATCAACTTCCTTCAGTAGGTCCAGGAAATGTTCTTTGTGACATTATAAAAAGTGGGATTATCAAAACGGTAAAACTTACAGAAGTATTCAGACAAGCTCAAGAGAGCATGATAGTTGTCAACGCCCACAGTATAAATAGAGGGGAACAGGTTATTTTAAACGAAAAAGACAAGGATTTCTTTTTGGTGTCAAGAAATACTCCTATGGAAATTGCAAAAACCATACTAGAACTTTGCAGGGAAAGAATACCTAATTGTTATGGTTTTGATCCAGTAAGGGATATTCAAATTTTGACACCTATGAGAAAGGGAATAGTTGGAGTTTCAAATTTAAACAAAGAACTTCAGAAAATATTAAATCCCCAAAGTAAAAATAAAAGAGAAAAGGCTTTTAGAGATTTTTTGTTCCGTGAAGGGGATAAGGTAATGCAGATAAAAAATAACTATAATTTAAAATGGGAAAAGAAAGACAACCCCCTTGAAAACGGCACAGGCGTTTTTAACGGGGATACAGGTATAATATGCGAAATAGACAGTGAAGAACAAAAGATAGTTGTATGCTTTGAAGATGAAAAAATAGTCAATTATGACTTTACAATTTTAGATGAATTGGAATTGGCATATGCTGTTACAGTGCATAAAAGCCAAGGCAGTGAATTTCCAGTGGTAATAATGCCTGTGTTTTCAGGTCCCCAGGTGTTGATGACAAGAAATTTACTGTATACAGCTGTGACAAGGGCTAGAAATTTGGTCATTTTGACAGGTACTAAAAAATGCCTTGAGGACATGATTCAAAATGATAGGGAAACCAATAGAAATTCAGATTTAGTAGGAAAATTAAATTCTATGGTGATATAATTGATAAAATGGATTAAAAATTTACTGTTTCCTCCAAAATGCATATTTTGCAATGAGATTTTAGATATTAAAAATGAAGAATTTATATGCTCTGACTGTCCCTCTAAAATTCCCTTTCTTAACGAAGAAATACCACTTAGCCCTGGTGATTTTTATGACAGGATAATATGCCTTTTTAGGTATAAGGGGATTGTAAAAAAAGCCATTACAAGATACAAATTTCACAATAAAATCTCCTATTACAGGGTTTTTGCAAGACTTTTGGCTGACAAAATAAAAAACACAGAAGAGCTTCCAAATATAGATGTGATATTAAGTGTACCTCTTCACGAAAAGAAAGAGCAAAAAAGAGGCTATAATCAGGCATATCTTATTACAAAGGAATTGGGTAAACTACTAGAAATAGAGGAAAAATCTTATGTTTTAAAAAGAATAAAAAACACCGAAAGTCAAAGTCATCTACCTAAATATAAAAGGCAATCCAATGTGAAGGGGGCTTTTTTGGTGGTGCATCCTTCTAAAATAGAAGGTAAGAATATACTTCTTATTGATGACATAATGACTACAGGGAGTACTTTAAATGAGTGCAGCCGTGTATTAAAGGAAGTAGGAGCTGAAAAAATATTTGTTGCTGTTTTGGCTACAGGAAGAAATGTCTAAAAAATTTTATATATACTAATAAAGTTTTTTGTTTTTATGACGAAATATATATTAGAAAGCAAAGTATTTAACTATTTTTAAGTCCGCTAGAACTCAATGTCAGTAGATTAATTTATAAATTGTAGGAGTTGGAAGTTATGGATATGAGAAATTGCAGAAGCTGTGGCAAAATATTTGCATATATAGGCAGACCTGTTTGTCCCACTTGCCATAAAAAAGACGAAGAGGACTTTAAAAAGGTAAAGGAGTATCTGTATGACAATCCTGGGGCTTCTGTTGTTCAAATATCAAATGACTTAGAAATAAGCGTAAGAAAAATAAAAACCTATTTGCGTGAAGGTCGCTTAGAAATAATAGGCGATGAGGGTAATATGTTATTAGAATGTGAAAAATGCGGTAAGTCAATTAAAACCGGGCGTTTTTGCCAGGAGTGTTCTGAGGAGATTGTAAAAGATATCAAGTCAGCAAGCAACCAAATGAAAAAGCCTGTAGCTGAAGAAGGTAAAAAGATGGGTGGGGCAATGAGATATCTCAATAGAAGAGACTAATAGATATAGACATTTTTTAGGACAAAAGTATAAGTTATTGTTAAAAAACAAAAAATGTATTAAATTATTTTTTGTATTGACGATAATATTTATGAAGGGGAAAAATTTTTATATACAAACAATGATACTAACACTATACAGTGCTAATTAAATATTATATCCTCTCTCTTTCCACACAGCAAAAATATAATTACATATATAGTATATATGGAGTAAGGCAAATAATATTTAAGTGCACATAAAGTGTTAATATATAAAATTTTTGAAGGAGGTAGGTGGTACTTATGAAAATTCAGGGAGAAATCCCAAAAGTATCTAAAGTGTACGACAGTCAAAAGAACATAAATAAAGCAGATATGGTCAATAAGGCAACTTCTAAAAAAGACGTGGTATTTATTTCATCACAGGGGAAAGATTTTCAGACAGTTATGAAAGCTTTAAAAAATGTTCCCGACATTAGAAAGGACAAAGTGAAAAAACTTCAAAGCCAAATAGAATCTGGAGACTATAAAGTAAGCGGAAAAGATATTGCCGATAGTATACTTAAAAACATCACTGAAAAGAAAATATAATTTTATTTAAATAGTTGATATTTGCGGGTTAACAGTGAATTCATTTCCTGGTTTTCCCGCAAAAGTTTATTTAAAAGCCTTGTAATATGAGTGTCATACAAAGGGTGTCAAACAAATAAAAAAATTAGGTGGTGTAAATACATGGAATATGAAAAGTTAAATGCTTTATTTGATGTATTAGGTGAAGAAACTCGTGTTTACGAAAAAATATTACAACTGTCTAAGGAAAAAAAAGATATAGTTATAGAGGGAAAGGTATCAGAGCTTGAGGAAATCACCAAGAATGAACAGACTCTTGTGGTTAAACTGGGGAAATTAGAAATTTTGCGTGAAAGTTGTGTTGAGGAAATAGCTGAACAATTAAATATAAAGCCTTCAGAATTGACAATCTCCAAATTATCAGAACATTTAAATGAGGAAAATGCAAAAAAACTTATTGAATGTAAAAATAAATTGGAAGATGTTTTAAAAGAACTTAAAGAAATTAATCAACTAAATTCAAAACTTATAAAAAATTCTTTGGATTATATTGATTTTTCACTAAACATTTTATCTGCTGCATCCGAAACTAATAATAACTATAACAACAGTGGAGAAGTAAACGATGGAAATAAAAAGACATTTATGGATATAAAGCTTTAGACGAGAAACTATACTTGGAGGTAAAAATACTATGTCAGCTGGATTTGGGGCTTTTGAAATAGCTCGTTCTGGAATGCATGTAAATGAAAGAGGTCTTTTTGCAACAGGACACAATATATCAAATGTGAACACACCTGGCTACTCCAGGCAGCAGTCTGTTATTGCCACAGGACCATATATCGGTGTAAATGGTGGCAAATATCAAATTGGACTTGGTGCAAGTGTGCAGGAAACAAGACAAATAAGACATATGTTTTTGGATAATATATATAGATTGGAAAGTACAACTTTAGGATATTGGGAAACAAGGGCGAAAACCTTTAATGATATTGAAGCTATTTTGGCAGAACCTTTAGGAAGTGGTTTGCAGGAAGTTATGAATCAGTTCTGGGATTCCTGGCAGGAACTTTCTAAAGATCCTTCCAGCCTTACAGCCAGAGCCATGGTAAGGCAAAGGGCAGAATCCCTTGTATACCATATAAATCATGTAGGTATGCAGCTTGACAGGCTTCAGCAAGATTTAAACTCAGAATTGCAAGTTAGGATAGATGAAGTAAATGATATCACACGCCAAATTGCATATCTTAATGTGGAAATATTAAAAATAGAGGTAACTAATGACAAGGCCAATGATTATAGAGACCAGAGAAATTCTCTTTTAGACAGGCTGTCAAAGCTTCTTGATATAGAAGTGACAGAAATGCAGGACGGTCAGCTGGATATAACTTGTGGCGGATATTTTTTGGTGCACAGGGATAAAAATACCAACATTTATGCACAGGAAAAATCACCTGGGGATATATTTTTTACTCCCATGTTAGAAGATCCAGAAGATATAGAGCTGCCTGTTAAAGGCGGGATAATAAAAGGTCTTTTAGAGTCCAGGGGTGAGTATATTTATCCTGATACAGACGTTGTAGAAGGTATTGATGTGGACGGGGACGGAGTGCTTGATACTCTAAAATATGAAGACACAAATTCATTAAATATAGTATCTGAATTGAAAAGAAGGTTAGACTATTTGGTGAATACCCTTGCAATAGAAGTAAACAAGCTTCATAAAAGCGGAAAAACTTTAGGAAATCCACCAAATGACGGGGAAGGTTTTTTTGTACCTCTAGACCCGGCATATCCTATGAGAATGAGCAATATAAAGCTAAATGACACCCTTTTAGATTTAAATAATATAGTTGCATCAAAAAACGGAGACAGCGGAGACAATACCATCAGCTTGCAAATTGCAAATTTAAGGCAGATTCCGTTATTGATAAACGATAAAGGAGTGCTTACTTTAGATTCTTATTACCAGTCAATAATACAGGAGATAGGAAATGGAGGAGCGGAGGCTACAAGAATAAGTGAAAACCAAAATATGCTGGTGATTTCTGCAGACTCACAAAGACAATCTATAATGGGTGTATCTTTAGATGAAGAGATGTCCAACATGATGAAGTACCAATTTGGATATTCAGCCTCTGCAAGAATAATGAACATTTTAGATGAAATGATAGAAACAGTAGTTAATAGAATGGGAATCACAGGAAGGTGATGAATTATGAGAGGATCTTTTTTTGGACTTAACGTTGCACTAAGGGGACTTTATACATCCCAGAGGAATTTGGATGTTATAAACCACAATATATCGAATGTAAATACACCAGGTTATTCCAAACAGGTAACTAATCAGGTTGCCTCAAGACCGATACCCCTTTTAAACGGTACAGGAATGCTGGGCACAGGCTCAGAGGTTATTTCAATTGAAAGAGTAAGGGACGAGTATCTGGATTTTAAATACTGGAGTGAAAGCACATCTTATGGCGAGTGGCAGGCAAAAAAGACAGTATTATCTGATATTGAGGCAATGCTAAATGAACCATCTGACAGTGGTTTTAATGTAATATTGGATGAGTTTTTTAATTCACTGCAAGAACTTTCAAAAGATCCAGGAAGCCTTGCTGTAAGAACTTTGGTACGACAAACGGGAGAAACCGTTACAAAATATTTTAACAGTTTGTCAAGTTATTTTGAAGAGCTGCAAAATGATTTAAATCATCAGATAGATACCAAGGTGTCAGAAATAAATTCTTTGGGTCTGCAAATACAGCAGCTAAACAAGCAGATATATACATCCGAGCTGGATGGAAATTTGGCAAATGACTTAAGAGACAGAAGAATTGTTTTAATAGATAAGCTTTCACAAATTATAAATATAGATGTAAATGAAGTGGTAACAGGGAAGCTTTTAAATGGTGAAGACGATAGAAGAATGGTTATAACCATTAGTGGAAAGGCATTTATTGATCATTTTGATTTTAGTCCCCTTGAAGTGGTACAGAGGGAAGATAAGGTAAATGAAGAGGACATGGAAAAACTCTTTGAAGTGGGATGGGCGGATGGAAACTACCTTAATATAAAAAGCGGGGAATTAAGAGGTCTTTTAGATGTACGGGATGGAAATGAAGGTATGAATGGAAGCCCTATATATAAGGGAATACCTTTTTACATAAAGAAATTAAATGAGTTTGTAAGAACTTTTGCCCAGTCATTTAATGAAGGAAATATAGGTGGCGTGGACGGTGCAGGACATGTGGATGGGTATGGACTTTCTTATGGTGGAGATCCAATTACAGGAATAAGATTTTTTACAATGAGAGGAGAAGACGGAAACCCTGTAGACAGTGCCGAATTTGATGCGGATTTAGCTGCCAGCTATGAAAAAATAACAGCCAAAAACTTTTCTCTATCATTGGATATTTTAGAAGATTTAAACAAAATAGCAGCAGCAGACCAGCCTAACCAAATAGGGAATATAAATAATTTAAATGAATTGATAAAAATGAGGCACAATCCACACATGTTTTCAGAAGGTGCTCCAGAGGACTTTATGGTGTCAATAGTATCCACCATTGGAGTTGACTCACAGCAGGCAGTAAGGCTTACAGACAATCAAAAAGTCATAGTAATGCAGATTGATAACAGAAGGTTTTCACATTCAGGAGTATCTTTAGATGAAGAAATGGCAGATATGGTAAGGCATCAGCACGCATATACAGCAGCAGCTAAAATGATAAATACAATGGCGGAAATATACGATTT
>JGI24711J26586_10000091_pt1 | contig 58711 bp, 48 predicted proteins | sample BioPla3DNA1_FD_26586 | JGI IMG/M metagenome (IMG submission 26586)
TAATACAGATGTACATAACAGAATAGAACAGGAAGTTGAAGATTTGTTATTTGATTTTGCTGAAGCTAACAATATTGATTTAGATTTTCAACTTATTGATAAAATTCTAAAAGATATAACCGCTATAGCTTTAAGGAGATATTAGAGGGTGGGATAATGACAAAACATACAATAACTTATGGAGATAAAAAAATTGATTTTGAGTTGGAAAGAAAAGATGTAAAAAATGTTAATTTAAACATCAGACCTGATATGAGCATTAAGGTATCAGCCAATTATGAAGTTCCATTAGAATATATTAAAAGCTTTGTTAGGGAAAATGGAGCATGGATATTAAAAAACACCGATTATTTTAAGAAATTTAAACCTGAAACAAAGTCATATAAAGAATATGTTAGTGGGGAATCCTTTAAATATCTTGGCAGGCAATATCGTTTAAAGGTAGAAAAGTCGGAAATTGAAACCATTAAATATTTAAGAGGATTTATATATCTTTATGTAAAAGATACAAATGATTTTAAAAGAAAAGAGAAGTTATTTAAAAACTGGCTAAATGAAAGGGCAAATATACGTTTTAATAAGTCTTTAGATAACATGTATCAATTGGTTAAAAGTTTTGATATTCCAAAGCCTGATATAAAGATTAGGGATATGAAAGCAAGATGGGGTTCCTGCTACAGGAAAGACAAAGTTATAATATTAAATTTAGAGCTGATTAAAGCACCGAAATATTGTATAGATTATGTGGTTCTTCATGAGCTTATACATTTTAAGTATAAAAATCATGATAACAACTTTTATACTTTTTTAAGCTCCCTGATGCCTGATTGGAAAAAGCGAAAGAAAATACTGGATGAAGAAGTAATTAAGGATTTATAGCCAATACAGTAACTATTTTTATAAAGTCCATGAAAAAAATAACTTTATTTTTTTAAAATCAGAGGGTTTAGCAGCCCTCTGATTTTAATTCCTTGCTTAATTTTTTTATAGCTTTTTTCTCTATTCTTGACACATAAGACCTTGATATTCCAAGCATTTTTGCAATTTCCCTTTGAGTCTTGCTTGTGCCGTTTAAAAGACCATATCTTAACTCCAATACAATTTTTTCCCTATGCTTTAAAACATCCTTCATTTTCATATAAAGACGTTTAATTTGCATTTTTAGCTCTACTTCTTCCACAACTGATTCAGAATCATTGCCTAAAACATCAATTAAAGAAATTTCATTGCCATCTCTGTCCATGCCTATAGGGTCTTGAAGAGATACTTCGCTTTGAATTTTTTTATTTGACCTGATTTGCATAAGTATTTCATTTTCTATGCATCTTGCAGCATAAGTTGCAAGTCTGGTGCCTTTGTCATAATTGAAAGTAGCAATAGCCTTTATAAGACCTATTGTTCCAATTGAAATTAAATCATCCGAGTCACTTATGGTAGAAGTATATTTTTTTACAATATGTGCAACAAGGCGTAAGTTTCTTTCAATTAAAACATTTCGTGCTTCTTCATCCCCTTCCGCCAATTTTTTTATATAATACTGTTCTTCTTCAGGTTTAAGGGGCTGTGGAAAAGAACTGATATTAGATATATAACCAAAGATAAAGAAGATATTTTTAAAACATTCAATAAATGGTATGAATAAAATATTATACAAAGTAAAGTACCTCCAATAAACAGGTTACTTTATAAGTATATGAAGAAAATGGGCAGGAGGTGCAAGTACAAAAAGAGTTTTTTAAAGACCTTTTTCAATTATGTTTTTTGCAATTTCTTTAAATATAGGAGCAGCAACATTTCCACCACTTTTTCCATCTTCTATAAAAACAACTATTGAATATTTAGGATTTGTTTTGGGAAAGTATCCTGCAAACCATGCATGAACTACTTTTTCACCATCAATAACCTGACCTGTTTCGGCACTTCCGGTTTTTCCCCCGGCACCACCATAAGCATCTAAATTTGCATTAGTGCCTGTTCCATTTATTGTGACTTCCTCCATAAAAGATTTTATATTGTCACATATCTCCTTAGAGAGAATTCTTTCACCCTTTTGTTTTTTTATTTTTTCTACGGTGTTTCCCTCTGAGTCAACAATGGAATCAACAATATTAACGGTGTTTTTTATACCTCCATTTGCTATAGTTGCAATGATATTGGAAACCTGAAGGGGGGTAGCAAGTATATCCCCTTGACCTATAGAGATGTTGGCAATGTCCCCGTGAGTATAGTACTTGTCTAGTTTAGGAAGGTATCCAAAAGATTCATCAATGCCCTGTTCATTTATGCCAGTGAAACTTCCAAGTCCAAATTTTTTTGCAGTATCAAGTATATTTTCAATGCCTGTATTTATTCCCAGTTCAATAAAATATGAATTACAGGAAGAGGCAAATGCTTTTTTAACATCTACAAAGCCATGTCCTCCCGCTGCATAAGAGGAGCATTTAAATTCTTTATTTCCAAGCATAAGATAACCTGGACAATAAAAGTCAGAGGGTGGGGTTTTGTTTTCTAAGTATGCGCTTGCAAGAACTATAGTTTTAAATATGGAACCTAGATTGTAGGAGGCAACAGCTCGGTTAAAAAGCTCTTTGTCAGGGCTTTCTAAATACTCATCAATTTTGTCAGGGTCAAAATCCGGCTTGCTTACCATGGACACAATATCGCCGTTTAACACATTCTGAATGACAACTGCACCTTTTAAATTTCTTGTATCCATTGCATTTTCTGCTATTTTTTGTATGTGATAGTTTAGTGTCAATTTTACATGTAGTTTTTCATGATTTAAAGGATTTATAAATCTATACCCAAGTCCTGTAACGAAATTTTCCTTTGCATCTGTTACTATTCCAATGGAACTTTTAGTGTTAAGGTTTAATATATCATCGTAGGACCTTTCAATTCCAGTTTGCCCCACACCATCAGCTTTGTTTAAGTAACCTATCACATGTTTGGCAATACTGTTTGTGTCATGGCGCTTTAATGAATTTATAAAAGAAACCCCTGGAATATTTTCTTTTATAAGAAGGTTTTTGGTATCGATATCTGATTGATAAATAAGAGGCTCTTTTTTAAATTCTATTAATCTTTTAAATTGGTATAATTCTATTTCAAGTATATTTGCAATTTTTTTAATTGCATTTTCCTTTCCCTTTAATTGCAGTGGTTTTATTACAACATAAACTTCATTTACCCTGTTTGTAAAGGGAATGGAGTTTGAATCTAGTATGTTGCCTCTGTGGCTTTTAATATCTAAAGCGGATAGTCTTTGGCTGGTAGCTGATATAGCTAATCTTTCTCCCATTTCCACCTGTATGTAAAAAACTCTTATAATAAGCAAAATAATTGAAATAGAAAAAAAAGTAAGTAATATTAAAAGTCTTTTTCTAGTCATTTAAAACCCTCAAAATTGTTATTTTTAACTTAAAAACCTTATTAAAATATAAAAATTAAAACATAAAAATTAAAACATAAAAAAGCTAAGGTTTTAAGTTAATAAAATTATTTCACAATTTTGTAGGGTTTATACACTTTTTTTTCTTAGCATTGCGTATTTTAAGGCTTTTTGTTTTAAAGGCATGTAGACAGTCATCTGAGGGTGGGGGGCGACAGTTATTTCCTCATTGTCGGCATTTTTCATAGATTCTATTGTCTGAACAAAATAATCTCCTACAGGGTTTACAACTTCAATTTCATCTCCAACATGCATCCTGTTTCTCTGTTCAATTGTGGCAATTCCTGTTTCTTCGTCAAAGTCTTTAACAACACCTAAAAATTCATATTCCCTTATATATGAACTGGTATGGTAAATCTGATCCTCTGAAGTTGTTTTGTTTTTATAAAAACCTGTTGTATACTCACGATGGCTTGCCTTTGATACTTCTTCAAGCCATTTTTTATCAAAAGCATAATTGTCTTTGTCCCTGTAATAAGCGTCTATTGCTTCACGATATGCCTTTACAACAGTTGCAACGTAGAAAGAGCTTTTCATACGTCCTTCTATTTTAAGGCTTGTGACACCAGAGTTTATAATATCTGGAATGTATTCAATCATGCACAAATCTTTTGAATTAAATATAAATGTGCCTCTTTCATCTTCCATGACAGGGAAGTATTCACCAGGTCTTTTTTCTTCCACAAGATGATATTTCCATCTGCATGGATGGGCACAAAGTCCTCTGTTTGAATCCCTATATGCCATATAATTGCTAAGAAGGCATCTACCTGAGTAAGATATACACATAGCACCATGAATAAATATTTCCAGTTCAAAATCCTCAGGCAGTTTATCTTTAATTTGTCTAATTTCTTTTAGGGAAAGTTCTCTTGCCAATACAATTCTTTTTACGCCATTTTCATACCAAAATTTAGCACTAAGCCAATTGGTGTTGTTTGCCTGTGTACTTAAATGTATGTTCATATCAGGTGCTGCTTCTTTTACCAATGAAAATACACCTGGGTCTGAAAGTATTATTGCATCAATACCTATAGAACTTACTTTTTCAATAAATTCAGGCATACCTTCAATATCTTCATTGTGTGGGAATATATTCATTGTAAGATATACTTTTTTTCCTCTATCATGAGCAAATTTTACACCTTTTTGTAAATCGGCATAAGTAAAATTTCCTGCAGAGGCACGAAGACCAAATTTTGTGCCTGCAAGGTACACTGCATCAGCACCGTAAATAACAGCCATTTTAAGTTTTTCTAGATTTCCTGCAGGGGCTAATAATTCAACCTTTTTCATATATATTACTCCATAAAACTAATTTTATTTTTTGTAACTTAATGCAACACCATCACCAATGGGAATGATGCTTGTTTCAAGTTGTTCACTATTGCAAATATGGTCAAGATAACTTCTAAGTCTTGTAACAATGGTTTTTTTTCTTCTGACAACCAACTCATCATTTGCAATCATGCCTTTATATAATATATTGTCTGAGATTAATACCCCTCCATCATTTAAAAGACGGATACATTGGGGTAAAAATTCAGGATATTGACCTTTGGCTGCGTCTAAAAAAATCATGTCATATTTTTTATCCAGCATTTTTAGTACTTCTGTTGCATCTCCGTATATTATATTTATAGTGTTTTCTAAATTGGCTTTTTTTATGTTGGTTTTAGCTCTTTCTATCATTAATTCATATCTGTCTATTGTGTCAATTTTAGCGTCTTTTGGCAGGACAGTTGAAATCAAAATAGACGAATAGCCTATGGCAGTACCTATTTCTAAAACTTTTTTTGGTTTTAAAATAAGTGTAATTACTTTTAAAAGTGCAGCTACTTCAGGCTGCACAATTGGAACATGATTTTTATTTGCAAAATCTTCAAGTTGGGCTAATATTCCTTCATTTTTTTTAATTGTTTTTCTAATATAATCATTAATGTAATCAATAGAGACCATATACATACACCCTTCTAATTCTAGTAAGATACACCATATTTTTGTTTAGCTGCTTCATGTTCTGCTAGAGTTCTTGAAAACTCATGGCTTCCGTCACCTCTTGCAACAAAAAACAAATAATCAGATTCTTCATTAGGATAAAGTGCAGCTATTATGGAATCAAGACCAGGTGAACAAAGAGGACCTGGCGGCAAACCTTCATGAAGATAAGTGTTGTATGGATGGTCTATTTGTGTATCTTCATATGTCAAAAGTTCTTTTACTTTGCCATCTCTTTGTAAAAGTATATACTGTATAGTTGCACAGGATTGCAGCTTCTTAAATGAAGGATCCTGACTTTTTAGTCTGTTGTGAAAAACACTTGATACAATTTCTTTTTCTTCTGGGATTTTTGTTTCCCTTTCAATAATTGATGCAAGGGTTATTACTTCATCCACAGTCATGTTAAGCTCTTCTGTCCGTTTATAGAATTCAGGTGTAAACTTGATATTAAAATTATCAAGAAATTTTCTTATAACAGTCTTTGAACTTGAACTTGGATCAAAAAAGTAAGTGTCAGGGAATAAATATCCTTCCAATGGGAATTCCCTTTCAGGAAGATCTTCTAAAAATTTATAACTAAACTTTTCTTCAGAAGCTGTCTTTACAAAATCTTCTCGGTCTATAAGGTTGTTTTCTGCTAAAATATCAACGGTTTCAGTAAAATTTTTACCTTCAGGTATAGTTATATTAATACTTATAGGGTTTTGGCTAAGGACACGCATTATTTCATCATAGCTTAAATCCTTAGCAATCAAATGTCGTCCTGACCTGTAATTTCCGTCGTGACCATTAAAAAATGACAAAAATTTAAAAATTCTAGGGTGCTTAATTATATCCTTTTCCTCAAGTATTTTGGCAATATCATCAGTACTAGAGTTAAAAGGAATTTCAATTTCCACAGAATCGCCCAATTCTATTTTTTTTGTTATTTCACTAATAGTAAGTTTATCTGCATTAACTATATACCTATAACTGATGGTTGCACCTATAAAGAAAATGACAGAAAAAAATAAAAGGTATAAAAGCAATGACAAAAAAATACTTTTACGCTTTTTGGTTTTCCTTCTTTTTTTTGGTCTGTTAGTCTCCCCATTCATATTACTCACCTACTCTGTATAATTTTTATCTTTTATGACCGTTTAATGCTTTTTTTCTAAGCCTTATGTTTTCAGGTGTAACTTCAACCAGCTCATCTTCTGCTATAAACTCTAAAGCTTGTTCTAAGCTTAGGATGATTGGTGTTGTAAGCCTTAAAGCCTCATCTGAGCCAGCAGCTCTTATATTTGTTACATGTTTTTTCTTGCATACATTTACCAATATATCTTCTTGTTTTGCATTTTCACCAACTATCATGCCTTTATATACTCTAGTACCTGGTTTTATAAACAATGAACCTCTTTCCTGAGCATTATAAAGACCGTAAGTGGCAACTTCACCATCTTCCCAGGCAATCATGGAACCTCTGCGCCTTGTGGATAGTTCACCTTTAAAAGGTTCATATCCATAAAATATATGATTCATTATACCATTTCCTTTTGTGTCAGTCAAAAGTTCTGATCTATAGCCAATAAGGCATCTTGCAGGGATTTTAAATTCTAATCGCATATATCCTTGGCTTGAAGATGCCATATTTATAAGTTCAGATTTTCGCGTTCCCAACTTTTCCATAACTACTCCCATATAATCTTCTGGTACATCTATAATTAAGTATTCTACAGGCTCACATTTAACCCCGTCTATTTCCTTATAAACCACAGTAGGTTTGGAAATTTGAAATTCATACCCTTCCCTTCTCATTGTTTCAATTAAAATGGAAAGATGTAATTCTCCTCTTCCATAAACCTCAAATGAGTCTGGGGAATTTGTTTCTTTAACTCTAAGACTTACATTTGTTTCAAGTTCTTTAAACAGCCTGCTCCTTAAATGGCGTGATGTTACATATGTTCCTTCCTGACCTGCAAAAGGACTGTTATTTACACTAAAGGTCATGGAAATAGTAGGTTCATCAATATCAACAAAGGGGAGAGGCTCTATTTTATCTATATCACAAATTGTTTCACCTATATTGACATTTTCTATACCTGATATTGCAACAATTTCTCCTAAAGAAGCAGAAGAAATTTCTATTCTCTTTAAACCTTTAAAAGTATAGAGACTTCCGATTTTCACATTTTCTACAGTGCCGTCTTTTCTGCACAATGCAGCAGTCTGACCAATCTCTATGGAACCTCTTTCAATTCTTCCCACAGCAATTCTGCCTACATATTCATCATAATCTATATTAGAGATTAGAAGTTGCAAAGAATCATCCATAGAACCTGTGGGCATAGGAACTGTGTTTATTATTGTTTCAAATAAAGGTTTTAGGTTTAAAGGTTTTTCATTTAAATCCAAAGTTGCAAATCCTTCTTTAGCTGAAGCGTATACAACAGGAAAATCAAGCTGATTATCATCAGCCCCAAGCTCAATAAATAATTCTAATACTTCGTCTAATACCTCTGAAGGTCTTGCATCAGGTCTGTCAATTTTATTTACTACCACTATTGGTTTTAAATTTAAGCTTAGTGCTTTTGTTAAAACAAATCTGGTCTGGGGCATGGTGCCTTCAAAAGAATCTACTAAAAGCAGCACACCATCAACCATTTTTAAAACACGTTCAACTTCACCGCCAAAGTCTGCGTGCCCTGGAGTATCCACTATATTTATTTTAACCCCGTTGTAGAAAACAGCAGTGTTTTTAGAAAGGATTGTAATGCCCCTTTCTCTTTCAAGGTCACTAGAATCCATAATTCTGTCATTAACATGTTCGTTATCTCTAAATATTCCACTTTGTTTTAACAATCCATCTACCAATGTTGTTTTTCCATGATCTACATGAGCAATAATTGCAACATTTCTTAAATCTTCTCTTGTCTGACTCACTAAAAAAACTCCCTCTTATAATTTGTATTACAAAAAATATACTATATAATACTGCATAATACTGCGTATATAATAATGTTTTTGTTATCTTAAATTTTGCACATTAATAATTCTAATTTATCATAATGGCAGTTGTCAACAAAAAACTTTTTATAAATTTTTATTGACTTTGGTATAGATTTGTGTAAAAATGCCTAAAAGATTAATATAATATTTATTAGTGTATCGATACAGATGGAGGGATTTTAATGTCAGAAAAGTTTGGTTCAAGTAAAGATTTAGCTCAAATATTAAAGGGCGGAGTAATAATGGATGTTACCAATCCAAAAGAGGCAGAAATAGCTCAAGAAGCAGGAGCAGTTGCGGTAATGGCGTTAGAAAGGGTGCCAGCTGATATTAGGAAACAGGGGGGCGTTGCAAGAATGTCCGACCCTAAAATGATAAAGGAAATAATAAAGGCTGTATCCATACCTGTTATGGCAAAAGTTAGGATAGGTCATATTGTTGAGGCACAGGTTTTAGAATCTATAGGAGTTGATTACATTGATGAAAGTGAAGTTTTGACACCTGCAGATGATATGTACCATATAGATAAGAAGGCATTTAAAACACCTTTTGTTTGTGGTGCTAAAAATTTAGGAGAGGCTTTAAGGAGAATTGGAGAAGGTGCATCAATGATAAGAACAAAAGGGGTGGCTGGAACTGGAAATATTGTTGAGGCTGTAAGGCATATGAGAACAGTAATGTCTGAAATCAGAAGACTTTCAAATCTTCCAAAAGAAGAATTAATGACTTTTGCCAAAGAAATTGCAGCTCCATATGAGTTGGTTGTTAAAGTTGCAGAAGAAGGAAAACTGCCAGTTTTAAATTTTGCTGCAGGAGGAGTGGCAACACCAGCTGATGCTGCATTAATGATGCAGTTAGGAAGTGAAGGTGTTTTTGTAGGCTCAGGAGTATTTAAATCTTCAAATCCGGAAAAAACTGCAAAGGCAATTGTAAAGGCAACTAAGTTTTATGATAAGCCAGAGGTAGTGGCAGAAGTGTCAGAAGATTTAGGAGAAGCAATGCATGGAGTTGAAATACCTACTATTTAGAAAAAAAAATTTCTAAATGGTATATTGAGGATTGAAAAAAGAAAAACTATATGATATACTACTTAACGGAAAATACACACGGAATTTGATTTATGGGAAAGTGCCGCAAGGTTTTCCATAAGGATGATGGTTCCGGAGGTATAAACTAATTCGGAGGTGTTTTTTATGTCAGTTATATCAATGAAGCAGTTGTTAGAAGCGGGTGTTCATTTTGGGCATCAAACAAGAAGATGGAATCCTAAGATGGCAGAGTATATTTTCACAGAAAGAAATGGTATCTATATAATAGACCTTCAAAAGACTGTGAAAAAAGTTGAAGAAGCCTATTATTTTATCAGAGAGGTTGCAATGAATGGTCAAGGCATCCTTTTTGTAGGTACTAAAAAACAGGCACAGGATTCAATAAAAGAGGAAGCTATAAGATCAGAACAATTTTATGTCAATGCTAGATGGCTTGGTGGAATGTTGACAAACTTCAAAACCATTCGCAAGAGAATCGAGAGATTAAAAGAATTATGCCAAATGGAAGAAGAGGGAATGTTTGAAGTATTACCTAAAAAAGAAGTAATAAAGCTTAAAAATGAAATGGCAAAGCTTGAAAAATATCTTGGTGGAATAAAAAATATGAACGGATTGCCAGGAGCTTTATTTGTAGTAGACCCAAGAAAAGAAAGAAATGCTATATTAGAAGCAAAGAAATTAGGTATACCTGTTGTTGCTATTGTTGATACAAATTGTGACCCAGATGAAGTGGACTATGTTATTCCAGGAAATGATGATGCTATAAGAGCTGTAAAGCTAATTGCATCAAAAATAGCAGATGCAGTGATAGAAGGAAGACAGGGTGAACAAATGTCTACTGGTGAGGAACCACAACAGAATGTACAAGAAGTGGAATTACAAAAACCAGAGTTAAAAAAAGAAGAGCAACAAGAGGTAAAGCAGGAAGAAGCACAAGAAAAACCTGAAGAAGAAGTAGTTGCAGAAGCATAATTTTATTAGAGATTTAGTATTCTTCTTAAAAAGTAAAATAGCTTTTTAAGAAGAATGCTATACGATATAAGAATATTTATTAAATAATTAAATAAAGTTTGGAGGAGTAAAAATGGTTACTGCAGGTATGGTTAAAGAGCTTCGTGAAAAAACAGGAGCAGGAATGATGGATTGTAAAAAGGCTCTTTCCGAATCTAATGGTGATATGGAAAAAGCTATTGAAATTTTAAGAGAAAAAGGTATTGCATCTGCTGCTAAAAAAGCAGGAAGAATTGCAGCAGAAGGCTTAGTTGATTCATATATACATGGTGACGGAAGAATCGGTGTTTTAGTAGAAGTTAACATAGAAACTGATTTTGCAGCTAAAAATGAAGAATTTAAAGCTTTTGTAAAAGATATAGCTATGCAAGTTGCAGCGGCTAAGCCTGAATATGTAAGAAGAGAAGAGGTTCCAGCTGATATAATTGAAAAAGAAAAAGAAATTTTAAAAGCTCAAGCTCTTAATGAAGGAAAGCCAGAAAAAATTGTTGAAAAAATGGTTGAAGGAAGAATAGAAAAATTCTATAAAGAAGTATGTCTTTTAGAACAACCTTGGGTTAAGGATCCAGACAAGAGTATACAAGAACTATTAAACGAAAAAATTGCCACTATTGGTGAAAACATAAATATTAGAAGATTTGCTAGATTTGAAAGAGGCGAAGGAATAGAGAAAAAGCAAGAAGATTTTCAAGAAGAAGTTATGAAACAAATTAATGGTTAATTATGATAATATTTATAGGAGCATATAGTATATTATATGTTCCTTTTTTAGAATAATATTTTAGAATGGGTGGAATTTTTCAATGCAGAAAATTAAATATAAAAGGGTTATTTTAAAAATTAGTGGTGAAGCGTTAGCAGGGGAGAAAAAGCATGGAATAGATACCGATACTGTAAATGATATTTCAGACAAGATTAAAAGGATATATGAAATGGGTGTAGAGGTTTCTATTGTTGTAGGCGGTGGGAACTTTTGGCGTGGAAGAAGCGGAAAAGGCATGGACAGAACAACTGCCGATTATATGGGAATGCTTGCAACGGTTATAAATGCTTTAGGTCTCCAAGGTGCGTTAGAGTCAAAAGGGATTCCAACAAGAGTACAAACTGCAATAGAAATGAGGCAGATAGCTGAGCCCTATATAAGAAGGAAAGCAGTGAGACATTTAGAGAAAAAGAGAGTTGTAATTTTTGCATGTGGTACGGGAAATCCATTTTTTTCAACGGACACCACTGCAGCACTTAGAGCGGCGGAAATTGATGCAGAAGTTATTTTGTTGGCAAAGAAAGTTGATGCTGTGTATGACTCAGATCCAAATACCAATCCAAATGCTAAGAAGTTTGACCGGCTCTCATATTTAGACGTACTCAACAAAGAACTTGGGGTAATGGATTCAACAGCAGCTTCCCTTTGTAAAGACAATGATATACCTATTATAGTTTTTGGTTTGGACAACCCTGAAAACATTGTAAAGGCTGTTTTAGGTGAAAATATAGGAACAATAATAAATAAATAAAGGAGAGGTGGTAGTATGTCAAAAGAGGAATATAAAGATATGAAAGAGAAAATGAATAAAACTATAAGTGTTTTAAAGGGAGAACTTAATGGTGTTAGGGCAGGTAGGGCTAATCCGGCAATTTTAGACAAAATAAGTTTGGATTATTATGGAACACCTACACCTATTAATCAGTTAGCCAACATATCTGTTCCAGAAGCAAGAGTTATAGTAATTCAACCATGGGAAAATAAACTGTTAAAAGATATTGAAAGAGAACTTCAAAAATCAGATATAGGAATTAATCCAAATAACGATGGAAAAGTAATTAGACTAGTGTTCCCTCCTCTAACTGAAGAGAGAAGAAGAGAACTTACAAAAGTAGCAAAAAAATATGGAGAAGAGGCAAAGATTGCAATTAGATCAATTAGAAGAGATGCTATAGACAAAATGAAAGATGCGAAAAAAAAGTCGGAAATTACTGAAGATGATTTAAAAGTTGCGGAAAAAGACATTCAAGAAATAACCGATAAGTATATTGCTGATATTGATTCTATAGTTAAGAAAAAAGAAGAAGAAATACTTGAGGTATAAAAAGCATGGTTGATAAGCTTTTAGCATTGACTTTTATAGAAGCCAAAGAGATTCTTCAAAAGGAAGGAAGACGATTATATTCTGTAAAAGTTGCATCACCACCTAAAAATCCATCATATGAGTATGACGATGATTATAGAGTAATAAATATAAGGGAACTGAATAAATTTGATATTGAACTTATTGTTTGTAAACCCCTCTTTTGTTGAGAGGGGTTTACAAACTTATTTATGCTTTTTTATATTTTTACTTAGCTTTACAATATTATTTGCTTTTGATAAAATGTATTTTGTTATGTTGCATTTGACTTAATAAGGGGTTTTTTAATGTGTAAAAGTCAAAGGCATGCTATCTTATAAAGAGTTTTACGTTGGTATGCTTTGATATGGCATACTTTGGAGGTCAAAAATGAGTTTATTTAATAGACTTTTTAAAAAAAATAGATATATTAATAAACTAGATGAAAATAAATTACCTAAGCATATTGCTATAATAATGGATGGAAATGGGCGATGGGCAAAAAAAAGAGGTCTTCCTAGGACTGTAGGTCATAGAGAAGGGGCAAAGACATTAAAAACCATTTCCACCTTTTGTGGGAATATAGGAATAAAGTATCTTACGGTGTATGCGTTTTCTACAGAAAATTGGAAAAGACCAAAAGCAGAAGTAGATTCTTTAATGGATTTACTTCTTGATTATTTAAAAAATGCAGAGAAGCATATAGGGGGAAAAGATGTACGCATACAGACAATTGGTGATACAAGTGTAATGAGTGGGGAAATTCAAAAAGAAATTGAAAGGGTAACAAGGGAAACAAAAAATAACAGTGGATTAATTTTAAATATAGCACTAAATTATGGTGGCAGAGATGAAATTGTACACTGTGTTAAAGATATAGTTGAAAAAATACAAAAAGGAAAAATATCTAAAGATGATATCAACGAGGAAATGATATCTAATAATATTTATACAAAAAATATACCAGATCCCGATATATTAATTAGACCTGGTGGAGAAAGAAGGCTTAGTAATTTTTTGCTGTGGCAGGTTGCTTATAGTGAGATTTGGTATACAGATGTTTTATGGCCTGATTTTAGAGAAAAACACATTGTTGAAGCTTTATTAGATTATCAAAATAGAAATAGACGGTTTGGAGGACTATAATTTTTATGAAAACTAGAGTAATAAGTGGTGTTATTGGATTTTGTATATTAGTAGCAGTATTATTAGCTGGAAAACTTGTGCTTAGTATAGCTGTTTCTATAATTTGTTTTATTGCATTATATGAATTTTATAAATCCATTTCAAAGGCAGGGTATAAGCCGGTTAAATTGCCAGGTTATTTATCAGCCTTTATATTAGCTTTTTTAGGATTTGATCACTCTTTAACTCCAACGGAGTTTTCTGGATTTTTGAGAATATTTGTTTTTATAAGCATTGTTTTTTTATTTTCTTTCATTATATTTCAAAACAAAAAGCATAATATTATAGATATTTCCCTGTCGTTTTTTAGTATATTTTACATAACTTTTCTATTCTCTTTTATTATATTGACGAGAAATCTTACAGGGGGAAAATATCTCGTATGGTTTATTTTTATTGGTGCCTGGGCCACAGATACCTTTGCATATTTCTCAGGCAGATTATTTGGAAAAAGAAAGCTTATTCCATCTATAAGCCCTAAAAAAACTGTGGAAGGGTCAATAGGAGGAGTTGTTGGATGTATGCTTATTACTGTATTGTATGGGCTGTATCTTTCAAAGATAAATATATTTGATGGATTGGCTATATACCAACTTGCTCCTTTAGGTCTTTTGTGCGGAATAATATCCCAGGTAGGAGATTTAGCTGCATCTTCTGTAAAAAGATATGTTAATGTAAAGGATTATGGAAATATAATGCCTGGGCATGGAGGAGCATTGGACAGGTTTGACAGCATATTATTTTGCGCGCCGGTAGTATATTTTTATATAAATATTCTAAATCTTTTATAATAGATTTTCTAATTTTTATTTTAAAAAGGGAGATTATAATGGTTAATGGTATTTCTATTTTAGGTTCTACAGGTTCTATTGGAGTTCAGACACTAGATGTGGCAAGAAATTTAAATATAAAAGTTGAAGCTTTGTCTGGCAATACAAATATAGATTTACTTGAAGCACAGGCCAGGGAATTTAAACCTCGTATGGTGGCAGTACGAAATATTGATGCTGCCAATGTGCTAAAAGAGCGCCTTTTAGACTGTGATATTGAAGTGGTAAGTGGAATGGAGGGTCTAAAAAGGGCAGCTTCTTTAGAATGTGTTGATATGGTTGTTGTCTCTATTGTAGGAATAGCGGGGCTTATTCCAACTATGGAAGCAATAGAAAATAAGAAAAATATTGCCCTTGCAAATAAAGAAACATTGGTAACAGCAGGTTCTATTGTGATGAAAAAGGCAGCTGAGGCGAAAGTTAAAATACTTCCTATAGATAGTGAACATTCTGCTATTTTTCAATGTCTAATGGGAAATGATATTGAGGACGTATCAAAGCTTATTTTAACTGCTTCAGGAGGTCCCTTTAGAAATAAAACAAAAGAAGAACTTGAAAAAGTGTCAGTAAAAGAAGCTTTAAAACATCCTAATTGGGATATGGGAAGTAAAATAACAATAGATTCAGCAACTTTAATGAATAAAGGATTAGAGGTAATTGAAGCAAAATGGCTTTTTGGTTTGCAAGAGGATAAAATAGAAGTTTTGGTTCATCCTCAGAGTATTATTCACTCGATGGTTGAATATAATGATGGTTCTGTGATGGCACAGCTGGGTTTACCTGATATGAGGCTGCCAATACAGTTTGCACTTACATATCCAAGGAGAAGACCTAATGATTTTGCAAAGCTTGACCTTTTAAAACACAATAATTTGACTTTTGAACTTCCAGATACAAAGAAATTTCCCTGTCTAAAACTTGCTTATGAATCTATAAAGACAGGGGGGACTATGCCGGCAGTTATGAATGCAGCTAATGAAGAAGTTGTAGGTTTGTTTATAGAGGAAAGGTTAAAGTTTATTCAGATACCGGAAATTATTGAAAGTGTTATGCAGAAGCATACAGTTAGATATAATCCTTCTTTAGAAGATATAATTGAAGTTGATTTGTGGGCAAGGGAAGTTGTAAAAAAAATGATATAAAGAAAATACTATTGTGATATAATAAATAAAGGAGGTATTTTTTATGAGATTATTAATGGTTATTTTAGCATTTAATTTTATTATTATAATTCATGAACTAGGTCATTTTATAGTTGCCAAATTATCAGATATAAAGGTGGAAGAATTTTCTCTATTTGTTGGTCCTAAGATTTTTAGCTTTAAAAAAGGTGAAACCACATATTCACTAAGGACATTTCCTATACTTGCTTACGTAAAAATGGAAGGGGAAGATGAAGAGTCAGATAGTGAACGGGCTTTTAATAAAAAATCTGTTCCAGTAAGGGCAGCGGTTATTGCTGCAGGACCTTTGGCAAATATTATTTCAGCCTTTATTATAATCACCATATCTTATAGTATATCAGGATATGGAACAACTGTTGTAAGTGGCGTTGCAGAAGATTCCCCAGCATATGAGGCAGGCATAATGGAAGGGGATAAAATTGTAAGATATGACAATAAAAGAGTCTTTCAATATATTGAATTTTTAAACTTTCTATATGTTTCAAAAGGTGAACCTACTGAAATTGAAATAGAAAGAGAAGTTTTGGTGGATGGGAAAAAACAAACAGAAAGAAAAGTTCTACCAATAATTCCTGAAATAATTTCCGGTGAGCAATATGTAATTGGATTTACAAGATTGGATGATGATAATTCCAACGTTGTGGGAGAGCTTGCTGAAAATGCTCCTGGAATTGAAGCCGGACTTTTAGTAGGTGACAGGATAGTGAAACTAAATGATGTGGAAGTTAGCAATATCGACGAAATTAGAAGCTTTATGAGAGAAAATAAAGAAAATCCTATAACAGTGACAGTTGAGAGAGAGGGGTATACAGAGCCTTTAGAAATAAATCTTACTCCTAAAAAAATAGTTGGAGATGACAACTATTATATTGGAGTGGCTATTAAAGAGGAAAAAGAAGGCAGCTTTTTGGATGTGGTAAAGAATTCAGCAATTTTTACATTTTCAAATGCCCGTATGGTTCCTATTTCTCTTGGATGGCTAATTACAGGTAAAGTTTCTTTTGCAAATATGGCAGGTCCAGTTGGGATTGGTTCTGTAATGAATGAAGCTGTTCAAGATGTTCCAGTAAGTTCGGCAATATTAAGGCTTTTAGAGCTGACTGCTTTAATTAGTGTTGCCATAGGAGCTACAAATTTAGTGCCTTTTCCAGCACTTGATGGTAGCAAACTGGTGGTTTTGGCAATTGAAGCAATAAGAAGAAAGCCTATTCCAATAGAAAAAGAAGCATTGGTTATGACTATAGGATTTTTTATTCTTATTGGTCTTGCAATACTTATAACAACAAATGATATTATTAATTTGGTAAGGGGCTAATTATGCTATCTGGTGAATTTATAGAAAGAAAAAAAACTAAAAAAATCAAGGTGGGAAATGTCTGTATTGGAGGGGATGCTCCTATTACTGTGCAATCTATGACCAATACAGATACTAGAGATGTTGTATCTACAATAGAGCAGATAAAGGGATTAGAAGAGGAAGGTTGCGATATTGTAAGAGTTGCAGTTTTAGATTCTGAGGCAGCTAATGCTATAGCCTTAATAAAAAAATCTATAAAAATCCCACTTGTTGCAGATATACACTTTGATTATCGCCTGGCTATATCTGCTATGGAAAATGGTGCAGATAAAATCAGGTTAAATCCTGGAAATATTGGGGACAGAGAAAGAGTAAGAAAAGTTGTTAAAGTGGCAAAAGAAAGACAGATACCCATTAGAATAGGTGTAAATTCTGGTTCTTTAGAAAAGGAAATAATGAATAAATATGGCGGGGCAACTCCGGAGGCCATGGTGGAAAGCGCTTTAAATCATGCTAAAATATTAGAAGAAGAAGATTTTTTTGACATAGTACTATCTTTAAAGGCATCAAACGTTCCAATGACAATAGCGGCATATAGGTTAATATCTCAAAAGTCAGAATACCCGCTGCATTTAGGGGTTACTGAAGCAGGGACGGTAAATGGAGGAACTATAAAATCCTCCATTGGTATTGGGTGTCTTTTAGCAGAGGGCATTGGTGACACCATAAGAGTATCCTTAACAGGGGCGCCTAAAAATGAAGTAAGGGTTGGAAACTCAATACTAAAGTCTTTAGAGCTTAAAAAAGGCGGTATTGATTTTGTATCATGTCCTACTTGTGGAAGGTGTCGGATAAACCTTATTGATATTGCAAATGAAGTTGAAAAAAGACTTTGTAATGTTGATAAAAATATTAAAGTTGCAATAATGGGATGTGAGGTTAATGGGCCAGGAGAAGCAAAGGAAGCAGATATAGGCATTGCAGGGGGAAAAAATGAAGCTGTATTATTTAAAAAAGGAAAAATAATAAGAAAAATACCCCAAGAAGAGATAGTAGACCAACTAATTGAAGAAATAGATAAAATTTAAAACAGGTGTTTTAAAACTTTCAATTTTTAAATTAGGTATACAAACTCTATAAGAAGGAATACTATAATATAAAGCTTTTCTCTAGCAAATAAGGAGTTGTTAAGGGTGAAAGTGAGTTCTATTATTCCTGCCTATAATGAAGAAGCTACAATTGGTAATGTTATTGGTATTTTAAATAATATTTCCACTATTTCAGAAGTAATTGTTGTAAGTGACGGTTCTACTGATAATACTCCTAATATTGCAAAAAATATGAAGGCAAAGGTTTTAGAGTATAGTGAAAACAGAGGAAAAGGAGGGGCAATAAAGGCTGCCCTTGAGGTTTGTGAAGGTGATATTATACTCTTTCTTGATGCAGATCTTATAGGACTAAAAGAGGAACATGTTTATAAGTTATTGACTCCAGTAATAAATGATGAGGCAGATATGACTGTTGGCGTATTTACCAATGGTAGGCTTTCTACAAACTTTTCTCACAAAGTTTCACCCCAATTATCTGGTCAGCGAGCTGTAAAAAAGTTTGTTTTGGATACAATGAAAAATGTTGACCTTACAGGTTATGGTATTGAAGTTGCACTTAACATCCATGCCAAAGAAATGAAAATCAGGGTGGAGGAAATAGAACTTGATGGAATGACCCATGTTATGAAAGAAGAAAAGTTTGGAGTAGTTCGTGGGATCCTTCACCGCATGAAAATGTACTGGCAAATAATAAAAGGCATAAGACTTGCCAAAAGATAAAGAGTAAAAAAAGTTCTTGACAAATTTTTATTTATCTGATATCATAAATAACGCAATAATAAAGAAGAAGTATTCGCTTCTCACCTTACGAATATGTTTCTGTAAGGTTAATATAAACGAAGGTTTATTATTTTGTGATGAAGCGAATCTATTATTTGATTCGCTTTTTATATTTTAAAAAAATAAAAGCAGGAAAAAAACCCGGAGGTGTTTTCTATTAACAAAAATGAAATAATGGTCAATGAAATGGTAAGGGATAAAGAAGTGAGGCTTATTGATGCTGATGGTAACATGATAGGAATTATGTCTTCAAAGGAAGCGCAAAAAATAGCAAATTCCAAAAACTTNGATCTTGTTAAAATAGCTCCTAAAGCTAATCCACCTGTATGTAAGGTGATGGATTATGGGAAGTATATGTTTGAGCAGGCTAAGAGGGAAAAGGAAGCTAGAAAAAATCAAAAAGTTATTAGTGTTAAGGAAGTTAGATTATCTGCTTCTATAGAAGATCATGATTTTGAGTTTAAAGTTAAAAACGCAATTAAATTTTTGCGTGGTGGAGACAAAGTTAAAGTGACTATTAAATTCAGAGGAAGGGAAATGAATTACACCTCATTGGGTGAAAGTGTATTGCAAAAATTTGCTAAAGCTGTTGAGGATTATGGAGCAGTAGAAAGAAGGCCAAAGCTTGAAGGCAGAAATATGTTAATGATACTAAATCCTAAGCAGTAATATATAGATAAAGGAGGAAAGAGAGATATGCCTAAGATTAAAACACACAGCTCTTCAAAAAAGAGATTTAAATTGACTGGTACAGGCAGGGTTAAAAGAAATAAAGCCTATAAAAGTCATATATTAACCAAAAAGACTACGAAGAGAAAAAGAAATTTAAGAAAATCAACAATTGCATCTGATGCAGATTCAGCAGTGATCAAGAGACTGATTCCATATAAGTAAAGGAGGTATACTGCCATGGCAAGGATAAAAAGTACGGTTAATACCCGTGCTAGACGCAAAAAAACATTAAAACTGGCAAAAGGTTATTTTGGCGCTAAAAGTAAGAATTTTAGAGTAGCAAATCAAGCAGTGATAAAATCACTTGTTTATGCATATAGAGACAGAAAGGCTCGTAAGAGAAATTTCAGACAGTTATGGATAACAAGAATAAATGCAGCAGCAAGGATGAATGGGCTTAGTTATAGCAAATTTATGAATGGTCTTAAAAAGGCAGGCATAAATTTAAACAGAAAAATGTTAGCTGAAATGGCTGTTAACGATTCAAATTCTTTTGCACAGTTAGTTGAAAAAGTTAAAGAAACAGCAAAATAAATTTAAAAAGAACTAAAAGATAAAAGAGAGCTCAAAAGCAGCTCTTTTTTATTTTGGAGGTGTTTTAATGAACTATATCAGCAGCAGTAAAAATACTTTTATTAAAGATGTAAAATCACTAAAAAGCAGAAAACATAGGGAAGCTAAAAATATGTACTTTATTGAAGGTATAAGATTTGTACAAGAGGCTCTAAAAGAAAATGTTAAAATAGACAAAATATTTGTTTCTGAAAATTTAGAATATATAAATGGTGGGAAGGAAATACTTAAAAACATTAATGAAAAGCAGCTAAATTATTTTGTTTTACCCCATAAACTTTTTAAAGAGATTTCAGATACAGATAACCCACAGGGGATATTAGCACAAATTGAGATGAAAAAGTATTCGCTAGAAGATATAGTTAATGCAAATAATTTTTTGGTAATTCTAGACGCTATTCAAGATCCTGGCAATATGGGAACAATAATAAGAACAGCTGATGCAGCAGGCGCAACAGGAGTGATTTTGTCTGAAGGATGTGTGGATGTTTATAATCCAAAAGTTTTAAGGTCTACAATGGGATCTATTTTCCATATTCCTATTTATAATAGCAGTGATATTTTAATGGATTTAAACTATATTAAAGAGAAAAAAATAATGCTTTGTGCATCCCACTTAGAAGGAAAAACAGCGTACTACAATTTAGGTAATGCAGACAATATTGCTATTGTTGTTGGAAATGAAGCAAGGGGTATTAGAGATGATATTAAAGATATTTCAGATATTCTTGTTAAAATACCTATGAAAGGAAAGGCTGAATCCCTTAATGCATCAATTGCAGCTGGCCTTTTAATATTTGAAATTATGAAAAAAAGAATGTAATTTTAAATTATATGTTTTGAAATAGCCTATTTAGCACATACTATTCTAGAGGTTTAAAGTTAGAATTAGAACTTCTAGAAAGGAGTATGTTCTAGTGGAATGGTGTTTAAATACAATAATTATTCTTTCATTTGCAGCAGTGGTTTTGCTGTGGCTTTTATTAAAGAAAAATTCTGACAGGCAATTAATTCAAATAAAAGATGTAGAACTTACATGTGATGAACTTGAAGAACATGCTAAAGAAATTGCGTATGACCATAATGTTCTTAGAAAACCTGATATTTTTAATTGGCCTGTTCCTAGAATGAATGAAAATTATAAATATATTGTATCTGTTTATAAAGCCCTTAACGAAGATGTACAAAAAGGAATTCCTACAACTCCTGCAGCTGAATGGCTGTTGGATAATTTTTATATAATAGAAGAACAAGTTAAAGGTGTAAGAAGAGATTTAAGTAAGGATTTATACTTACGTCTTCCTGCAATTAGTAGTGGTTCATTAAAAGGCTATGCAAGAGTTTATGCAATAGCTTTAGATTTGGTATCTCATACAGATGGCAGAATTGAAGAATATGTTCTTATAAACTACATAAATGCATATCAGTCCAATAATGTTTTAACAGGAAGAGAGATTTGGGCTCTTGCAGTTATGACTAAAATTGCCATTGTAGAAAAAATAAAGTATTTATGTGAAAAAATAATGGAATCTCAGATTCAAAGAAGAAAAGTTGAACAAATCTTTGAAGGTTTTGACAAAACTAGTGGTGATGTATCTGAACTTATAAATAATATAAAGTTACATTTAAATGGGAAAAGCTATGTGGATTCAACATTTATAGAGTACCTTTCATATAAACTAAGAAAAATGGGGAAAAATTATGCTCATATCCTTCGCCATGTAGATGAAATACTTTCAAAAAACGGAACAACTGTAGATGAAATTTCACACAAAGAGCATAGAGAGCAGACTCAGAGAAAAGGTTCTATTGGAAATTGTATCATAAGTTTAAAATTTATATCTACAACCGACTGGGTTGAAATATTTGAAACCTTAAGTAAGGTGGAGAATATATTAAAAGAGGACCCTTGTGGTACTTATCCTTTAATGGATCTTCCTTCTAGAAACTATTACAGAAAAAGACTTGAAGAGATGTCAATGCTCTTTAATGTTTCTGAAATACATGTTGCAAAAAAGGCTATTGAACTTTCAAAAGAAGCATATGAAAATTCCCAGCCGGAAAATGCTCATAAGGGACATGTTGGATATTATATTATAGACAAAGGAATAAAAGAACTGGAAAAGACAGTTGGGTATGAAAAGAATATTTTCGGAAAATTTATGGACTTTTTTGTTAATCATCCAACCCCTGTGTACATTGGTGGAATAGGTGTTGTTGCTTTAATTATTCTTGGGTTTATTGCAGAGTATGTAATAAATAGAACACAGTATGAGATTTCAATCATATATCCTTTACTGGCTTTATTGGCAGTTTTTATCCCTGTATTAGATATTTCTATAAATACTGTAAATTGGCTTTTGAGCCATGTGGTAAAACCTTCATTTTTACCTAAACTTGAATTGAAAGATGGAATACCAGAAGAATTAAGCACCATGGTAGTGATACCAGCCCTTCTTCCAGATGAAAAAAGAGCCATTGAACTTATTGAAAGTTTGGAAGTTTATTATTTGGCAAATAAAGAGAAAAATATTTATTTTGCTCTTGTAGGAGACTATAAGGATTCTGCAAAAGAAAGTATGCCTAATGATAAAAAAATAGTTGATGCAGCCTTAGATAAAGTTGCCCAGCTAAATAAAAAGTATTGTAATGGAGAAAAAGAAATTTTTTATTTTTTTCACAGACATAGGCAGTATAATGAGAGGCAAAATAAATGGATTGGCTGGGAAAGAAAAAGAGGTGCCCTTGTTGAATTTAACAGTATGATTTTAGGTTCAAAGAAGACAAGCTTTTCTATTGTATCAAAGGATATAGATAAGCTTCCTAAAATAAAATACATTATAACCCTTGATGCGGATACAGTACTTCCTCTAGGTACTGCTAAACGCCTTATTGGCACTATGAGCCATACGCTAAANAAACCTGTTATAGATAGAGAAAAAAATATTGTTGTTGATGGGTATGGACTTTTGCAGCCTAGGATAGGTTTTGATATAGAAAGTGTGAATAAATCACTTTTTTCAAGGATTTTTGCAGGAGAAGAGGGAATAGACCCTTATGCAAGTGCAATATCAGATGTTTATCAGGATTTATTTAAAGAAGGGATTTTTACAGGTAAGGGTATATATGATTTAGAAGTGTTTCAAAGTATTTTAAAAGATGCTATTCCAGAAAATACAGTTTTAAGCCATGACCTTTTAGAAGGCTCTTATGTAAGGGCAGGGCTTGTTACCGATTTAGAACTTATTGATGGGTATCCAAGTAAATACAGTTCTTATGCCATGAGACTGCATAGATGGGTAAGAGGGGACTGGCAGCTCATACCTTGGATTGGCAAATATGTGAAAAATCAAAAAGGGGAGAAAGTGAAAAATCCACTTTCGGTGGTAGCTAGATGGAAAATAGTAGATAATTTAAGAAGAAGTCTGGTGGCTCCTTTTACCATGCTGTTAATTGCTTTGGCAATTAGTATATTGCCAGGTAGTCTATGGTTTTGGCTGGCAATTGCTTTTTTTAACATTTTCTTTCCTTTAATAACTGGAAGCATTGACTATGTTGCTTCAAAACCACTTAGTGCACTAAAGTCTAAAAATTATACACCTGCAATTTGTGGTTTGAAAGCCTGCTTTTTGCAGCAGGTGCTTTACTTTGTCTTTTTGCCTTATCAGGCATATCTTATGATAAATGCAATATCAATTACCATAGTTAGAGTGTTTTTTACAAAAAGAAATATGTTAGAGTGGGTAACTGCACTAGATGCAGAAAAAACAATTAAAGACTCAATTGGAAGTTATTTTATAAAAATGAGATTTGCCATACTTCAAGCTGTAATAATACTTGGTTTGTCAATATGGCTAAAACCTGATTTTACAGGTGTGGCAGCAGCACTATCTATTGTTTGGGTGGTGTCCCCTTATATTGCATATAAGGTAAGTAAAGAGACGGTGTACAAAAAAGAATTTATAAGTACAGAAGACAGGTTGGAGATTAGGAAAATTGCCAGAAAGACCTGGAGGTTTTTTGAGGAATTTATGGACAAGAAGAATAATTATCTTCCACCTGATAATTATCAGGAAGATCCTCCAAATGGAATAGCACACAGAACATCTCCAACAAATATAGGGCTAGGCCTACTTTCAGCTTTAGTTGCAAGGGATTTAGGTTATATTAATACAAGTGAGCTATACAAAATGGTGGAAAGGACAATTTCAACTGTTGAAAAAATGGAAAAATGGAATGGCCATTTGTACAACTGGTATGATACCAGGACTTTAGACATATTAAGACCTGCTTATGTATCTACAGTGGATAGTGGTAACTTTGTAGGGTATCTTATTACTTTAAAAGAGGGACTTTTAGAGTACTTAAATAAACCTGTTTTGGACAAAAGTTTTGCACATGGACTAAAAGATACCATTAGTCTTATTCAAAAAGAAAATGATGAAACTTGTACTGGTACAGAATATCTTGATAAGTTTTTAGAAAGTGGTGAAGACTCTTTTGATATTGACCTTTTTATGACCACTTTAGAAAAACTTGTATGTGATGAAAGAAATAAAAGCAAAAAGTTTGATGTGTGGGCAATGAAAACAAATAGCATGGTGAATAAGTTTAAAGAGGAAGTAGAAAGGTTTTTGTCCTGGACTTTGTTGATAAATGAAATTCCAAAGGAATTAAAAGATGGCAAAGAAGAGGTAAGAAATCTTTTTGACACAATATTAGAAAAACTTACAAACCATGTTTCATTAAAAAACTTATCAAAAGAGTATGGTGAAATAATAACCATTATAGAAAAAATAGAAAAAGTTATAAAGAATGATAACAACAAGGATAAATGTATTTCATACCTTGATAAACTTAAAAAATCTCTTTTAAACTCAATGGAGAGTTTAAATGGTTTTACTAAAAACTACATGAATTTAATAGAAAGAATAAAGAAACTTTCAGATGNTACAGAATTTATCCATCTATATGATAAAAAAAGACAGCTGTTTTCAATAGGNTATGATATGCAAGAAGGAAGCCTTACCAATTCGTATTATGATTTGATAGCTTCAGAGGCAAGGCAGACCAGCTTTATTGCCATAGCAAGAGGGGAAGTTGAAGAGCAGCATTGGTTTAAACTTGGAAGAACTCTTACCCAAATTGACAGCTATAAGGGCATGGTGTCTTGGAGTGGAACTATGTTTGAATACCTAATGCCTCTTCTTATAATGAAAACAAGTAAAAACACCTTAATGGATGAAACCTACTCTTTTGCTGTAAGAAGTCAGAAAAAATACGGCAAACAGAGAAATGTGCCTTGGGGAACTTCAGAATCAGGTTTTTATGCATTTGATATAGAGTTAAACTATCAGTACAAAGCATTTGGAGTGCCTTGGCTAGGACTAAAAAGAGGCTTGGTGGAGGATATGGTGGTTGCACCTTATGCTACCATGCTGGCAATGCAGGTAGATCCAGTTGCTTCTATAAAAAATTTAAAAAGACTTGAAAGGGAAGGGGCAAATGGGCCTTATGGATTTTATGAAGCTTTAGATTATACCCCAGAAAGACTTCCTATAGGTGAGAAACGGGGAATTGTAAAAAGCTATATGGCTCACCATCAGGGAATGAGTCTTTTATCTTTGAATAACTGTTTAAATGATAATATAATGCAAACTCGTTTTCACACAGACCCTGTGGTGGAAGCTGCAAAACTTCTACTCCAGGAAAAAGTGCCTGCAAACATTGTATTTACAAAGGAAAACAAAGAAAAAGTTATCCCATTTAAAGATATTGCATATACAGAAGAGGATTCTCATAGAGAATACAAAGAACCAAATTTAATACTTCCAAGAGTTCATATTATGTCCAATGGAAGTTATTCTGTAATGGTTACAGACAAAGGTACAGGGTATAGTAGATGCAAAAATCTTGATGTTACCAGATGGCGGGAAGATGTGGTTTTAGATAGTTATGGTATGCTATTTTATTTTAGAAATACAAAAACCAATGAAGTCTGGTCATCTTGCTATGACCTTTATGGTAAAAAGCCTGATAACTATAAGGTGTCCTTTATATCAGGGGAAGCTCGGTTTTTTAGACAGGATGGAGATATTGATACGCTAATACAGGTGGCAGTTTCCGCCTCAGACAATGCAGAAATAAGGAAAATAACCCTTACAAATCATAGTACAGAAAGTTGTGTTGTGGAAATAACCAGTTATTTTGAACTGGTTTTGGCTTCCCATGCTTCAGATGTAGTTCATCCTGCTTTTAGCAACCTTTTTATAAGGACGGAGTTTGTTCCTGAATATAATAGTATTATTGCAAACAGGAGACCAAGGATGGAAGGGGAAAAAACAATATGGCTTGGGAATACACTGTCTATAGATGGTAAAGTTGTTGGAGTAGTTCAATTTGATACTGACAGATTGCAGTTTTTAGGAAGGGGAAGGGATGTATCAAATCCTATTGCTTTAGACCTTAATAGGCCCTTGTCCAATTCGGTAGGTCCTGTTTTAGACCCTGTTGCAAGTTTAAGACAAATGATTGAAATAGAGGCTGAAAGTTCAGTTAAAATTTCTTTTGTCACATTAATAGCTGATAGTAGAGATGAAGTTTTAGAGAAGTTGGAAAAATATTCAAGTCAAAGTGTTATAACTGAAGAATTTGATCTTGCCCTTACAAGAAGCAGGGTGGAAGCAAGATATTTAAATCTTAAATCTAAAGAGATTGAATTTTATCAGGAATTAGTGCCTCATATACTGTTTATAAGTCCCCAGCAAAAGTTGAGACGTAAATGTATATTAGATAACAAAAAAGGACAGTCTGCACTTTGGGCATATGGAATTTCGGGAGATATACCTATTGTACTTGTCATCCTTGATAAATCAGATGATATAGAGATTATTTATGATATTTTAAAGGCACATGAATATTGGAAATTTAAAAATCTTAAAGTTGATTTGGTTATCATTAATGAGGAAGAGAACAGCTATAATAATCCACTGCAGGGACTTTTAAACGATATTATATCTAAAAGTCATGCCCATGATATGATAAACAAACCTGGCGGGGTATTTATTCTAAAGGGAAGCAATATGGAAAAAGAAGATATTGACTTAATTTGTGCCACTGCAAGGGTAGTGTTAGACGGAAAATCAGGTGATTTAGAAGAACAGCTTATGAAAGAAGAAAAAAGAAGTGTTCTGCCATTAAAGAAGTTTAGTCAAGAGGCTCAAACTTATGAAAGAAAAACATTTGTGGAAGACAGGGAGCTGGGATTTTATAATGGAATAGGTGGATTTAGCAATGATGGAAGGGAATATGTGATTAATCTTGAAAAGGATACAAATACTCCTTTGCCATGGTCAAATATTATATCCAACAAAAACTTTGGATTTTTGGTAACAGAGTCAGGTTCAGGGTATACATGGTGTCAAAATAGCCGTGAAAACAAACTTACTCCTTGGTCAAATGACCCTGTAAGTGATATTCCGGGAGAAATTTTGTATTTATGTGATGAGGAAGATGGAAAGTTGTGGTCGGCTACTCCTTTGCCAATACGAAATGATGAACCTTATACAGTAAGACATGGCTTTGGTTATACTGTATTTGAACATGAGTTTCACGGTATAATGCATAATTTGGTGCAATTTGTTCCTTTGGAAGACTCTATAAAAATAAGCATTTTGAAAATAAAAAATACATCCAAAAAGGCTAGAAAAATTAATCTTGTATACTATATAAGACCTGTTTTAGGAGTAAGCGATCAGTTTACCGCACCTCATATAAGTACTAGTATACATGATTTGGGTACTATATTAATAAAAAATAATTATAATGAAGAATTTTTAGGTACAATTGGTTTTATTGATTCATCAATAAAAAAACGTTCAGTTACCGGGGACAGAAGAGAATTTTTTGGTACAGGGAATATTAAAAAACCTGATGGTATAATGCAGGTGGAGTTTTCAGGAAATGTTGGAGCAGGCTTGGATCCTTGTGCTGCTTTGAGTGTAAATTGTGAACTAAAGGCAGATGAAGAAAAAGAAATTGTATTTTTATTAGGTGCAGGTAGGTCGGTAGAAGAGGTGGAAACTCTTGTTACTAAGTACAGGGTAGTTGAGGAAGCTAAAAAGTCTCTAAAAGAAGTTAAAGAGTTTTGGGAAGAAAAGCTTGGAAGAGTGCAGTTTTATACCCCTGATACTGCAATGGATTATTTGTTAAATGGGTGGCTTATGTATCAGGTTGTTTCCTGTAGGATATGGAGTAGGTCTGCATTTTATCAGTCTGGGGGAGCATATGGGTATAGGGACCAGCTTCAGGACTCTATGGCAGTTATACATGTGTGGCCTGAGATTACAAAAAATCAAATTCTTATTCATTCAAGTCATCAATTTTTAGAAGGAGATGTGCAGCATTGGTGGCATGAAGAAAAATATAAAGGAACAAGAACCCGATTTTCAGACGACCGTTTATGGCTGGCTTATGTTACTTCGGAATATTTGAAAATTACAGAAGATTATGACATATTACTCCAAAAGACGCCATTTTTAGAGGATGAGCCATTAAAGGATTTTGAAGATGAAGCCTATCGTATACCAAAGGTTTCTGATACTGTTGCTACTTTATATGAACACTGCATAAGGGCAATAGATATATCTTTAAAGTTTGGAGAAAGAGGCATACCTCTTATGGGCTCGGGAGACTGGAATGACGGAATGAATACAGTTGGAAACAAGGGAAAAGGAGAAAGTATATGGATGGGCTGGTTTTTGTACTCTATACTAAATTCATTTGTGCCTATTTGTGAAAGAATGGGAGAAAAAGACAGGGCTAAAAAGTATGCCAGCACAGCAAAAAAGATTGTAAAAGCAATAGAAGAAAATGGATGGGATGGAAATTGGTACAGAAGAGCCTATTTTGATGATGGAAAGCCATTAGGTTCTATGCAAAACAGTGAGTGCCAGATAGACTCTCTTGCACAGACATGGGCTGTAATTTCAGGTGCTGGAAATAAAGAAAGAATTATATCTGCAATGAATGCAGTTGAAAACTATTTAATTAAAAAAGATGAGGGTCTAATAAAACTTCTTACACCTCCATTTGACGAGGGGGAACTTGAGCCTGGATATATAAAAAGTTATGTTCCCGGAGTCCGTGAAAATGGAGGACAGTACACTCATGCTGCTGCCTGGGTGGTTATGGCATATGCTAAAATGGGAGATGGGGAAAAGGCAGTGGAGCTTTTTGAGCTGCTAAACCCTATAAATCACGCAAGAACACATATTGAATACTCAAAGTACAAAGTAGAGCCTTATGTTATGGCTGCCGATGTGTATTCAGTTGAGCCCCATACAGGAAGGGGAGGATGGACTTGGTACACTGGTGCTGCAGGATGGTTTTATAAAGTAGGGTTTGAACACATTCTTGGATTTAAAAAACGTGGTAAAACTTTGGTGATTGACCCTTGTATACCTAAAAATTGGAGTGGATTTGATATAAAATATAAATTTAAAAACACTTTATATATTATAGAGGTAAAAAATCCTGACAGAATAAATAAAGGTGTTAAAAAGGTTATTGTAGATAATAAGGAGATAGAGGGCAATAAAATATCCCTTGTAAATGATAAAAATAAGCATTATATTGAAGTGATTATGGGATAAATTTCAAAAAAGGAGCTTTAGGTGGAGTATAATACTTACCTAAGGCTTAGGCGATATTTTGTTTTGTGTGGACATTTTATTAAATCAATTTTATAATGTAGTGAGAATTTATAAAAGATGAAGCTTTTAAAGGGGGATATTTCATGGAATATTTAGAGAACGCTTTTAAATTCTGGGGAAGGCATAAATTATTAATTGTCCCTTTGTTTATTTTAATCTGTATTATGGTATTTATGGGCAGTCCGGCCTTAAATGAAATAAGCAGTGTATTAAATGATATGGCGGAGTTTGGCAAAGAGACTGGTGTAGAAGATAATGTTGATTTGTATGGGGAGTTAGTTAAAATAGCCCCAAATACAATTTCTTTGGCGTATGTTGTTTTATTGGGATTATTATTGGGTATTTTTATTTTACCTGCAACATACGGAATGATTATTAAAGGTTATGAGACAGGTACAACAAGTTTAGGTTCTTTTTTTACTTCATTGAAAAAATATTTTGCTAAATTTATACCGTATTTTTTTGGTGTTTTGCTTTTTATGGCAGCAGTTATTGTTATTTATTTTCTGATTCTGATTATTTTTCCTTTTATATATGCTCTTTCTTGGCAGTTAGGTTTAGTTGTTTTTGCTGGAATTATTATTGCATCGGTGATAATTGTATGTTTAATGTTTAATGTTTTAAATGTTTGGTTTATTGCTGTGGCATGGGATGGTATGAAGATTTTTGAAGGATTTTTTAAAGCATTTGAATTGTTAAAATCTTATTTTTGGTCCAGTATTGGAATAGCTTTTTCTATGGGTTTTCTATATGTTACAATAATTGCACTTATTGGTGGAGCATTGGAAAGTATTTTTGTTGTTAGTTGCATTGTTAGAAGTTTTTTACTTTCTATATTTGCTTTTGTACTTATGGTCTTTGGTTTTGAATTGTATAGAGATAGGACAGACAAAAAGACTGCCCTTGAAGATTATCTTTAATTAAAAAAATTAATATTATTATGGACATTAAGGTTAATTTGTTTTATAATGTAATAGAAATATTTAGCAACAAAATATTTATTTTCATTTTAAATTATTTTTAGGGAGGGAGTACTATGAGGTTTTTAGAGAATTCATTTAGATTTTTAGTAAAAAACATAATTTTTGTGTTGCCTTTATTTATAGCCAACTTATTTTACTCTTATATCTTTTTCTTTAATGTAGATATTATCAAATTGGAGGAATTATTAAAAAATATTAATTCCGGCAATCTATATATGGTTAATAATTTGAACAACAATTATCGAAACCTACAAGAAGCAATGATGGTGTTTATTCCTGAACTAGGGGTTTTTAAGAATTTGCTAATTATTTCTTTTATTTTATTCTTGTTGATCATACCTGCAACTTATGGTATTATAAATAGAATTTATTCAGATGGAAAAGCAAGTTTTCTAGCTTTCTTTATAGAAATGAAAAATAATTGCTTAAGATTTTTGTTGTATTGTTTAGCTGTAATAATTTTCTGGCTATTTGTTGGTTTCATTGCTTTTATTACTTTATTGGTTCTTGGTCTTATAGCTGGAACATCGACAGCAGCCTATATATTAGTTTCACTTTTGATGTTTTTTGGATATATAATGCTAATATTCTTTTTAATGAATGTTAGTATCATGGGGTTTGCAGTGGTAGTAACAGATAAAAAAGGGCCCTTTGAAGGTATATCTGAGGCAATGACAATAATAAGAACATATATTTGGGCAATGACAGGTATAACTTTATTATTGGCAATTGGTATGTCTGTTGCAAATTTTGTGATTATGTTCACACCAATTAAAGAAATCAAAGAAGTGTATTTTATTTTATCATCCATTTTATCAACCATATTTTCATTTATTCTTATTGTTTTTAATTTTGAAGTTTACAGATATGAGACAGATAAAAATATAAAAACTATAGACCAGATACCTGATGCTTCTGAAATATAAAAATTATTTTGCCCTGTATTCTGCAATGAGAAGGTCTACCATTCTGCCATAACTTTTTATGCCATCACTTTGCATATTTGATTTAAGATATGCATCATTTACAGAAGAAGAAATTTCTTGAACGGAAGATTCATATTGCTTCCAATACTCACTAATTGATTTGATGTCTCTTAGTATTTTCTCGCTGTATTTTTCTCTGATTTCCCAGTACTTTTCTTGGTCATGGAGATAAAGGGCATTGGAAGCATATCTTAATGCCATAAATATACCAGAATATTGAAAGTCTACATCTGGATGGAATTTGCAAGTAATGTATGCAATGAAGTTGGCTTCGTCTTCACGGGAAAAACCTATTTGATGGGCAATTTCATGACAGGTTGTAAATGGGATTGAAGATGGGGGAGCAGAAATGTTTACATTTGCTTCCCCTGTAAACACTGAATATATTCCGGTAATGCCTAAGTGAGATAGTACTTCAGAGAACACTACCCCTTTAGGTCTTCCATATTTGCCAGAAAGGGTGGGGTAAATTTTTTCTGCTTTTTCATAACCCATATATGCTTTTTTGAGAGTGGAGTCTATATCAGAAGAAAGTATCATAACCCCATTTTCATCTTCATTAACTAATTCTCTAAGTTCATTTGCCTTAGTTAAAAGGTCTTCGCATACTTCGGCAAGTTCTAAAGTTGTAGCAGGAGTGGTGTCTAAATTGGCAGTTTTACTAAAGGGTAGCCTTTGATAGTTAAGACCCCATAATAGTATAAAAGAAAAGTATGCTATGCTTAAAATAACAAGAATATTTAAAAAGGCGCTTCTAATAAGTTTAAAGGTAGTTGATGGTTTTTTGAATATTTTAATTATTAGAAATATAAGTTTTATAAGCAAAAATAAAAATATTAATACAATAAAGAATTCTCCTACAGATATGGGAATGAATCCTGTCAAGATACTAAAAAATTTGGCAATTCCCTTGAATATAAAATTTGAATAAACTTTTTCAACTATATTGGGGGTAAAGGATGAAAGAAAGAAAAGCAGGTAGCCTAAGGGAGCAAGAAGTATCAACATTAACTTTTTACTATTTTTCATATATTAAATTTCCTTTCTTTATTTTATGAGTAAACTGCATATTTAGCTTAGGTTAAATATTATTTTTTTATTCTGTTTAAAGGGATGTTCAAGCAAAATAATTACTCCAGTTGCCTATAAGAGTTTTTTTAGTAGAAGAAATTTTAAGAAATTTTAAAAAACGATCTCTTGGAATATTTAATGCACCCATGGATTCAAGATGCTTAGAGTAAACTTGGCAGTCAATTAGGAGAAAATCTTTTTCCATAAGTTTTTCACTTAAGAAAATCAATGCTGTTTTTGAGGCATTATCCATTGTGGAAAACATAGATTCTCCAAAAAAACAATTTCCCAAAGATACTCCATAAAGACCACCAACAAGGGAGTTTTCATACCAAACTTCAACGGAGTGGGCAAAGCCTAATTTGTGCAGCATAATATAGCTTTCCATCATTTCATCAGTAATCCAGGTATTGTTTGCTCTTAAATCCGCACACATATAAATTACTTTTTCAAAAGAAGTATCAAGGGTGACTTTATATAAATTTTTTCTTAAAAACTTATTCATTGATTTTGATATTTTTATATCTTTAGGGAAAAGGACAAATCTAGGGTCAGGGGACCACCAGATTATAGGCTGTTCATCAGTATACCAGGGAAAAATTCCATTTGCATAGGCAAGAAGGAGACGTTCAACACTTAAGTCTCCTCCTATAGCTAAAATACCATCCTCATTTGCAAGAGAAGGATGAGGGAAAATTATATCATCTGTAAGTTGAAAAATTGGCATTTTACATCATTCCTATGCTATTTTACGAATTTTTATTTGGTTATCAACTATATCTATAAAAGCAGTTCCACCCTCAGATAATTCACCAAATAAAACCTGGTCAACAAAATATGTTTTGATTTCTTCTTGTACAATTCTTAATATTTCCCGAGCACCAAAAACAGAAGTTTTTCCTTTTTCAGCAAGCCATTTATAGCATTTAGAGGATACCCTGAGTTTGATATTTTTTTCTTTGAGTTTTTCCCTAAATTGGTTTATAGCTTTTTTAGCTATGAGAATAGCCATTTTTTCATTAATATGGTTGAAGGTTACTATGCCATCTAAACGGTTTCGAAATTCAGGAGAAAACACCCTTTCAACTTCTTTGGTCATGGCAGTTACATCTACATTTCTTTTGTCAAAACCTATCATTGTTTTGCCAACTTCTCTTGCACCAGCATTAGAAGTCATTATTAATATGACATTTCTGAAATCTGCTTTTCTGCCATTGTTTTCTGTAAGAGTAGCATAGTCCATAATTTGAAGAAGTACATTAAAAATGTCTGAATGTGCTTTTTCAATTTCGTCCAAAAGCAGAACACAGTGGGGGTTTTTTCTGATTGATTCAGTTAAAAGTCCACCTTCTTCATAACCTACATAACCAGGAGGAGAACCAATGAGCCTTGCTACTGTGTGTTTTTCCTGGTATTCACTCATATCAAATCTAATTAGAGGAATATCCAGAATTTTAGATAGCTGCTTTGAAAGTTCAGTTTTTCCAACTCCTGTAGGTCCAACAAAAAGAAGAGAGGCCACAGGTTTTTCCCCTTCATTAAAACCTGCCCTTGATCTTTTAATTGCTGTGGTTACAGCATCTATAGCATTGTCTTGTCCAAATATTTCAGATTTTAATTCTTTATCTAAATTTTTAAGTTTTGTAATTTCATCACGGGAAACACTTTGTCTTGGTATTCTGGCAATAGAAGATACAGTTCTTTCAATGTCTATATCTTTTATTGTGATGGTTTTGTCTTCATTTTTACAATTAAGCCTTACATAGGCAGCTGTTTCATCTATAACATCAATTGCCTTATCAGGAAGGTATCTGTCCTGAATGTATTTTGCAGATAATTCTGCTGAAAGTTTTAAAGAGCTATCAGTGTATTTTACATTGTGAAATTTCTCGTACCTGTCCTTTAATCCTAGCAATATTTTGTAAGTGTCTTGAACAGATGGTTCAGGCACATCTATTTTTTGAAATCTTCTAGACAGGGCACGGTCTTTTTCAAAATATTTTTTATACTCTTCGTAGGTGGTGGAGCCTATAAAGCGCAGTTTTCCCTGAGTTAAAAAGGGCTTTATTATATTAGAGGCGTCCATGGCACCATCAGAGACAGAACCAGCTCCAACTATTGTATGAATTTCATCTATATATACAATAGCTTTTTTTTGGCTTTGTATATCATTTAATACTTTTTTTATTCTTTCTTCAAAATCACCTCTATACTTAGTTCCAGCAATGAGGCTTCCCATATCCAGACAGTATATTTTGCTATTTTTCAAAGATTTAGGAACTCTGCCCTCTGCTATCATAGTGGCTAAACCTTCTGTTATAGCAGTTTTTCCAACTCCAGGCTCTCCAACGTGTATGGGATTGTTTTTTAGCCTTCTAGACAAAACTTGAATTGTTCTTTCTATAATATCCTCTCTACCAATGAGAGGGTCAATTTCTCCTCTTTTTGCTTTAGATGTAAGTTCAATGGTGAAATTACTTAAAAATTCACTTTCTGGCTCATCATTTTCTTCTGTTTTAGGTTCTATATTTTGCAAAGATGTATCTTTAGATTTGGTGGGTACTAAAGATACACCGTGGGAAATATATCTTAAAAGATCTAATTTTTTAACACCGTTTTTTTGAAGGATATAAGAGGCAAAAGACTCTTTTAAATTATAAAGTGAAGCTATAATATCACCAATGTATATTACATCTTTGCCTGATGACATACAGTGATAAGCGGTGGACTGAATTACATTATTGACATCAACAGACTCAATGGGGTCTGAATCTTCTATAACGGGCATGTGTTCTTTAAAAAAAGATAAAAGATCTTGTTTTATATTTTCAATATTTCCTCCACAGCTTTTTATAATGGTTTTAACTTCATCAAAGAAAAGAGAAGCATATAATATATGTTCAGGTGTGAAGTACTCGTGTTTTTGTTGTTTTGCTTGGCTATAGCCTGCCATAATTATTTTGTTTGTAGTGTCATCTAGTTTCATAAAACTTCACCCTTTCTAAGTGAAATAATGAAAAGTTTTGTTATTCTGGTTCCATAATAATACCTAGTGGAAACTCCTTTTCTTTTGCAAGTTGTTCAACTTGAGTTACTTTAGTTTTAGCTATGTCATAAGTATAAACGCCTACAATCCCTTTTCCGTTTTGATGAACGTCCAGCATAATTTGTGTTGCTTCAAAGGGATCTTTATGAAATACCGACATTAATATTTCAACTACAAAATCCATAGTTGTGTAATCATCGTTTAAAAGAATAACACGGTACATATTTGGTTTTTTATAATCTATTTTGGTATCTTCTTTATATACAGTTTTTTTTGCCATAAAAACTCCTCACCTACAAAACAAAATGTTATCAATAAAATTATAACAAATTCCCCTATAGTTATACAATACTTTCTTGGATTTATGAGCTTGACATAAAAAAGAAAACATAAAAAAACACCCTTCTAAGGGTGTTAACCATAAAACATTTAAATCTATACCAAGATGCATAACTTACATTAAATTACCGTCCCTATCAACTAAAACCAATGGTTAAATCTTTTTAAAAACTTACGTTTCTATCTCCCCTAAATATCTCTTTCTCCCCTAAATCACAACATTTTATGTATTTGTTTTATATATCTGACTAATATATCTAACTCCCCAACAAACAATGTAGTTCCCCTAAATATTTTTCGGACATTCTCCCCAAACTTCGATGAAATAAGCATTGGTCATAGTTGAATATAAGTAAGTAAGCATCTTTGAGGCGAAAATAAAGAGTAAATCTAAACTGTTACAAGAAAGTCTGTAATCTTCTGTTATGTTAATTATATAATAATGGGTTTGAAAAATAAATGATAATATATTATTATTTGAACTTACAAAATTAATATTTGTTTTGCAAAGTCGCAGAAAATAAGCTTTTATTTTAATCTTTAAATAATTTTCAGGTGGAGTAAAATCCCCACCTGAAGTTGTTATTTTTTTTTGCTCTTTTTTTCTTTATTATTTAAAGGATTGTATGAAGGATCTTTGTTTTCGCCTAATTGATCATTAGCAAATTCATACATTTGTTTTTTTTGGGCTTCCTTGTTCTTTTTTTTGCTAGCCATAATAATTCACCTCCAGTTGTATTAATTTTTCCCCAATTAGAAAAAGAAATTCATATTAATTATTTAAAAAATTTAAAATAGAAAAAACAAAGGTATCACTATGGTAAATAGGGTTTTAGTTAAAAATGACATTAAAGAATATTATTTCTGAAAATAATGTATAATAAGTTGTAATAGCAAAATTAAAGTAATATAATAATATTTGAAATATAGTTTGAAATGGGATTAGCCGATATTTGATTATATAACAGTATAGAATGAGGTAATTGTATGAACAGCAGAAAGGTATTTTTAACTTTATACATAAATGTCTTTTTACTTGTGACCTTTTTGTGTACAAGTTTAGTTGGTGCTAATACTGGTGAACCTGAAATAGATGCGGTTTCAGCAATTTTGATAGATGCCCACAGGGGACAAATACTATTTGAGAAAGATACAAAAGAAAAACTTCATATTTCCAGTGCAAATAAAATTATGACAGCTCTTCTTACTATAGAAAAAGAGCCAAGACCCGAAGAATCTAAAGTAACCATAAGTAGAAGAGCGGTTATGGTTGATGGTGCTGTGTCAAATTTAGAAGTGGGGGGACAATACAGGGTTGAAGATCTTATTTATTCTGTTATGCTAAAGTCTGCAAATGACAGTGCTAATGCGTTGGCAGAATATATAGGAGGAAGTATTGAGGAATTTGTGAATATTATGAATCAAAAGGCAAAAGAACTGGGTATGGAGGATACTGTTTTTGTAAACCCCACAGGTCTTCAGGAGGAAGGACAGTATACCACTGCCTATGATTTGGCTAAATTAATTAGATATGCATTGAATAATCCGGGATTTGAACGTGTATTTAAGGCCAGGGCATGGATTTGGACAGAACAAAACGAATTTTTACAAAATGAAAATAAACTTTTTTGGAGTCGTGATGATGTTGATGGGGGTAGAATTGGTTTTAATGATATTCAGCGCCAAACTTCTATAACTTCGGCTACACAAGAGAATATGAGACTTGTATCAATTGTTCTTGATTCACCAGAGGAAAGCCTTGATGAAAATGTTAGTAAGCTTTTAGATTATGGTTTTGAGAATTTTAAAAGAAGTATTTTAGTTGAAAAGGAACAGCGTTTTAGAATTTTACCTATAGGTGATGAAGTTGTAGAATTAATAAGTATGAGTGATTATTACTATGTTCATCCTATAGGAGTTGACTATGTAAAAGAAGTTGAAACACATATTGAAGATGTTATAGAACCTCCTGTGACAAAGGAACAGGAATTGGGGATTGTTAGATATATTTTAATGGATGACACATTTATTGATGTAAAAATATATCCTAAAGATAATGTATATTCTAAAGTTAGTTTGTTTTCAAATATAATTAGAAAGTTAACAGAATATAAAGAATTGACCTTTCTAATTGTGGTACTTATAGTTTTAGAGATAATATTAATAATTTATAAATTGGTGAAAATGCTTATAAACATTATTGTAAAAATCAAATTTAAATTAAAAAATGGATAAACTACTTATATGTAGTTAACAACGGTTATCTTGAAAAATTACTATATAATTTGTGTTGAGGAAGAGCCTTTATCAATAAACGGTGAATAAAGGCTTTTTTGTATATTGACACATGTACTTGAATTTGATAGAATGACAAACTATGGAGGTGAATACAGTAAATCTTGCTGGACAGCACTATGTTAATAAGGCAACTTTGTTAATAAGGCATGAGGATTACTATAAAAATTGAAGAATTTTTAAATAGTTATTGTTATTTATTATAGCTTTGTAAATGCATTGTATCTTCAAAAATTAGATAATGTTGATACAAATTATAAAAATTCACATCAATATATTATATTGTCATATTTTATCGTCTTTACATTCCATAAGGAAGAATAGACGAAAAAGTCTTCTCCTTGTTAACAAGGAATCTTTAAAAAGTAAGAACTCATATAAGATATGTCTAGATTAAAATTCTAAAATTATAATGGTCATATTTTATAAATAAACATAGTCAATAATAATTTAATTGCATATAATATATTAGCATCAAGCAGCATAGGTATTATATTATAAAGATAATTTCATATTTTATATTATTAAGCGCTTAATCAAATTGAACGGGGGAACCATATCTTGGGGTGAATCTTAACGTATGTTAAGTAGGGTCAGCTCTTTCGATCCAAATCCGTCAGCTAACCTCGTAAGCGTTGAGAGAGATGTGTGGATATTTTATAAAGCCGCAGGTTTTTCTCTGTGGCTTTTATGTTTGTTTGGTATTTAAGCACACTAAGAAGGTTGACTTGACGGAATATGGTTTAATATTTAACAAAATAATGAAATGAGGGATGTCAATTGATTAGAGTGTGCTTAGTAGGACTTGGCAGAACAGGAAAGGAAATTGCAAAAGCTTTATTAGAACAAAAAAGAATCAAACTGGTATCTGTTATATGCAGTTCTAAAAGTAACAAGACTGGAAGGCCGCTATCTGATATTATTTGCTGTAATAATTCCGATGTAGTTGTAGATAGTGAAGATAATTTAAGACAAGTAATATTTAAGACAAAACCAGATGTTATTGTTGATTTTTCAAAACCAGAAGCAACAATTAGAAATGCAAAGTTTTTTTCAAAAATGAAGATAAATATTGTTATAGGAACCACTGGATTTTCTGATTTTTCTTTAAAAAGATTATTTGTACTTACTCAAAAATATCACAATGCTATCTGTTATGCTCCAAATGTAACTTTAGGAGTAAATGTTCTTATGTTATTAAGTCGTTTAGCTGCAACTATATTAAATGATTATGATTTTCAAATTACTGAAACTCATCATAAGAATAAGAAGGATATTCCCTCTGGCACAGCATTAAAAATAAAAGGAGAAATAGAAAAGGGATTAAATGAATGTAACACCCATTCTAGTGATTGTGAAGTAAAAATTAATGCAATACGTGCAGGTGGGGTAGTGGGCAAGCATGAAGTTTTAATAGTTGGGGAGAATGATAAAATTGAAATAAGCCATGAGTCTTTTTCCCGAAAGGCTTTTACGCTAGGAGTGGTTAAAGCAATTGAGTTTATACATAAGAAGGTTGGATACTATGAAATGACAGATGTATTAAATCTTCAGGAAATATTAGAAAATTATATAGAGAAAGAAAGGAAGGGAAGAATTAAAAAACATGATAATAGTAAAAGAGAAGTTGGTAAATCGCCTGTTAGCGTAGTTTGATTTATAAATTTTAAAAAAAAACACTATGCTGCTGTTGCAAGATACTTAAAAAAATAGGAGGACATGTTATGAAGAACAACTATAGAAATATATCTATATGGAAAAATGTTAGTGAGGAACAATGGAATGATTGGAGATGGCAAATTTCCAATAGAATAACAACTTTAGAAGAACTTGAACAAGTTATTAATCTTACAGATGAAGAAAGAAAAGGAGTAAAAAGGTGTCTTAAATCTTTAAGAATGGCTATTACACCTTATTATGCAACTTTGATGAATGTTGACGATTATACTTGTCCAATAAGAAGACAAGGGGTGCCTACTGTTTATGAGACAATGCTTTCTAATTCAGATATGACGGATCCTTTAGACGAGGGTCTTGATTCGCCAGTGCCAGGGCTTACTCATAGGTATCCTGATAGAGTTTTACTTCTTATTACCGATCAATGTTCAATGTATTGTAGACATTGTACAAGAAGGCGTTTTGCCGGACAAGATGATAGAGCAATGCCTATAAAAAATATAAAAAGGGCAATTGAGTATATTAAAAAACATAAAGAAATACGAGATGTGCTTCTTTCAGGTGGAGATGCCCTATGTGTTTCTGACAGTACCTTAGATTATATTTTAGGTAGCATACGTGCAATTGAGCATGTTGAAGTTATTAGAATTGGAACTAGAACGCCTGTTGTAATGCCCCAGAGGATAACAAAAGAGCTTTGTGATGTAATAAAAAAACACCATCCAGTTTGGCTTAATACCCATTTTAACCACCCTAATGAAATAACAAAGGAAGCAAAACAGGCATGTGAAATGCTTATAAATGCTGGTGTGCCTGTAGGAAATCAATCGGTACTTTTAAAAGGGGTAAATGATTGTCCTTATATAATGAAAAAGCTGGTTCATGAATTGGTAATGATGAGAGTTAGGCCGTATTATTTGTATCAATGTGACTTGTCAGAAGGAATTGAACATTTTAGGACATCTGTATCCACAGGAATTGAAATAATAGAAATGTTAAGGGGACATACATCAGGTTTTGCAGTACCTACCTTTGTAGTAGATGCGCCTGGTGGAGGAGGAAAGATTCCTGTTAACCCTCAATATGTTGTTTCACAATCTCCAGAAAAAATAATATTGAGAAATTTTGAAGGTGTAATATGTTCATATTCAGAGCCAGAAGATAAAACACATGAGTGTAAAAACTGTGGGCTTTGTAAAAAATATAAAAAAGAAGACAATATAGGTATAGAACAACTGTATGAGGAAGAGAATATAAGTTTAATACCAAGAGATAATATAAGACTAAATAGGAGGAATAGTTTTAGTGTATATTCAAAAACTTGAATTTTCAGATAATAGAGAGGAGAAATTAAAAGACAGTTTATTGTATTTAGATTATGCTAATTCCAGGCTTAAAATATTAAAATATAATGCACTGTCAAAAGATTTAATAGATGAGATATTAGAGTATGCCAGAGGGAAAAATTTAGGAAAAGTGATTGCAAATTGCAGGAAAGAAGATATAGATGCCTTTAAAAAAGCTGGTTTTGTAGTGGAAGGTATTATAGATGGTTTTTTTAGAGGCAAAGATGCCCAGTGTGTATCATTTTTTATAGATAAAGATAGAGCAGAGCAAAAGAGAAAAGAAGAAAAAGATAGTATTTTAAAAATGTGCTTGGATAAACCCCAAATATTGCAGCCAGATGAACTAAAAGACGGATATCAATTAATAGATTGTTCTGAAAAAGAAATACCCCAAATGACTAAGATATTTAAAACAGTTTTTAAAACATACCCTACGCCTGTTTATGATGAAAATTACTTAAAAAAAATGATGAAAGAGAAAATATTGTTTAAAGCTGTATTAAAAAATGATAAAATAATAAGTATAGCATCAGCAGATATGGATAAGGAAAATTTAAATGCAGAGATAACAGATTGTGCTACTTATCCTGAATACAGAGGACAGGGACTTTTGACAAATTTGATATATAGTTTAGAAAATGATTTAAAAGAAAAAGGTTACTATACCCTATATAGTTTATCTAGAGCAGTAAATCCAGGGATAAATATATCTTTGAGAAAACACGGATATAATTATAGGGGGAGACTAGTCAACAATTGTAATATTTGCAATGGGTTTGAAGATATGAATATATGGGTGAAAAATATAAAAAATTAAAGTAAATTTTAGGTATTTTTAGGAGGCGATGAGGGGTGAAACTTGTTTTTGCTGTTGTAAATGATAAAGACGGAAACAGGGTAATGAGTAAGCTCAATGATAAGGGGTTTAGTGTAACAAAGCTTTGTTCTTCAGGGGGGTTTTTGAGAACAGGAAATACAACACTTATGGTAGGTGTGGATGAAGAAAAATTAGAAGAAGTACTAGAAATAATAGAAAACAACTCTAAAAGCAGAAAGCAAGTTATAAATGCACCTATTACTCCTGTAGATGCAGGCAATGTATTTATGACAAATACAATAGAAGTAAATGTTGGAGGGGCAACTATTTTTGTAGTTGATGTTGAAAAGTTTAAAAAGGTTTAAAGGGCATAAAAAAAGTACCTCTAAATAAAAGTACTTATGTTTAAAGAAAATATTTTTTTAATATCATACATTATACTGTGTAGCTATAAAATAAAGTGGTATAAGGAAATACCTAGGGACCTACTTTCTCCTTGCTATTAGAAGATTATAAACAGAACTTTTAATGGTAGCCCAGCCATCATAACACCACGTCAGCGATGCTTTAGACCCGAGGCTTTGCGTCGTTGCCTTTCGACAACTTTGCCCTGTTTCATAAGTCACTATTTATATCTCCTTATACCAAATATAAAGGGGAGTATAATGTACAATTATATTATAACATTTTTATGTGGCTTAGTATATCTTTAAAAAAGAAAATTTCAGGAAGAAAAAAGGGTTTAGATTTGATTTACTTTAAATAGGTACACAATTCTTATGTTTTCAATTAATTATTTTAAAACTAGAATTATAACGTGGAAGTTTCCAAGAACTTCTTGCATATTAAGGAGTTTTGTGGCTTAAAAACCTATAATGGAATATATTATTAATTACATATTTAAAAAAGGTGTTTAATTTCTGTGATAAATGAGATACAATGTTGTTTGAGGCAAGTTTGAAGTTTTACTTTAAGGAATGGTATGTTATAATTAGATAAAAAAGCAAATTTTATATAAAAATAATATAAATAGGATGTGAAAGTTTATGAAAAGAAGTCATGTGAAAATTGTAGCAATAGTTACTGTGTCTATACTTATGTTGTCATCTGTTGCAGCGGCTGTTATATCAATTTTTACAGGGAGGTAAAATAATATGGGCAGAATAATCGGTACCTATGTTTTTCCTCATCCTCCCTTGATTGTGCCGGAGGTTGGTCAGGGTGCAGAAGATAGGGTTATTAAAACCGTAGAAGCTACTAAAGAGGCTGCTAAAAATATTGCCAAACAAAAGCCTTCAACTATAATTTTAATAACTCCACATGCACCGCTATTTCAGGAATATATTTATATTTCTGATGCAAAAGTTTTAGAAGGAAATTTAGAAAAATTCCGTGCAAAAGATGTAAATTTATCTTATGACAACAATTTGGATTTGGTAGAAAAAATAATTTCTATTTCTAAAAGAGAAGGTATAAGCTCAGGAGGAATTGATACAGGACTTTTTAGAGGATATAGAGAGTTAAATCAACTAGACCATGGTGCCATTGTTCCACTGTATTACATAGACAAAGAATACAAAGATTTTAAGCTTGTTCACATGTCAATAACAAATTACCCTTTAGAGAAGCTGTATAAATTTGGTACTTGCATAAATGAAGCTGTTAAAAATTTTGATGAAAATGTGGTTTTGGTTGCTAGCAGTGACCTTTCCCACAGATTGACACATGATGGACCATATGGTTATAGTGAGCATGGGGGGAAATTTGACCAATTAATTGTGGAGTGTATAAAAGAGAAGAATATTAAAGAAATATTGAGTATAGATGATGATTTTAGAGAAAAAGCTGGTGAATGTGGATTAGCCTCAATTGTAATAATGCTGGGAGCATTAGATGGGTATGAGGTGGAGCCGGAAGTTTTATCTTATGAAGGTCCATTAGGTGTAGGCTATATGGTTTCAAAGATTAATGTAATAAAAGAAAAGCCTAGAGATTATTCTAAAGATCATTCTAAAAATCATTTTAAAAATCCATATGTATGTCTTGCAAAAAAAGCACTAGAAACATATGTGAAAACAGGTAGGGTAATGGATGTACCAGATGATGTACCAGATGAGATGTTAAAAAATAAAGCAGGTACATTTGTTTCTATTAAGAAAAATGGTGAGCTTCGGGGTTGTATTGGTACCATAATGCCTACAAAAGCTAATATAGCATTGGAAATAATCAGTAATGCAATTAGTTCAGGAACCAGAGATCCAAGATTTAATGCGGTGAAGATGGATGAATTAGATTTACTTTCTTATTCGGTGGATGTACTTTTAGAACCTGAGCCCATTGATTCAATAAAAGATTTAGATGTAAAAAAATACGGGGTTATTGTAAGATCAGGTTTTCGTTCAGGTCTCCTTCTTCCTAATTTAGAAGGAGTGGATACTCCCGAGGAACAAGTTAGTATAGCTCTTCAAAAGGCAGGAATAAGTTTTAGGGAAGATTTTACAATGGAAAGATTTGAAGTATTAAGATATGAGGAATAACATTTTAAAAAGCAGGTGATGAACTTTTGAATGCTAAAGAGCCAGCTATGTTTTTTAATAAAATAGAAGATTTAAAGGTTAAATGTTCTTTGTGCCCGCATAAATGCATTATAGNTCCTGATAAGACAGGAGTTTGCGGAACCAGAAAAAATATTGAAGGAAGTTTGTATCCATTAAATTATGGCAAAATTACTTCAATTGCATTAGACCCTATAGAAAAAAAACCTTTGAATAATTTTAAACCTGGAAGTTTGATATTATCTGTTGGTTCATTTGGCTGTAATTTAAAATGTTCATTTTGTCAAAATTGGACTATTGCACATGAGTTTTCAAAATGCTATGAAATAACACCGGAAGAACTTAAAAAGAAGGCATTAGAACTTACTTCAAAAGGGAATATAGGCATTGCATTTACCTATAATGAACCTTCTACATGGTATGAATTTGTATATGACACATCTATATTGATAAAAAAAGCAGGTTTGTCCAATGTGCTTGTTACAAATGGGTATATTGAAAGAAAACCTTTAGAAAAACTGATTCCTTTTATTGATGCAATGAATATTGATTTAAAGGCATATACCCATTCTTTTTATAGAGATATTTGTAAAGGGCAGTTAAAACATGTAAAAGACACTATTGAATTTGCAGCTTCTAAATGCCATGTAGAGGTGACTATGCTTATTATTCCCGGGCTTAATGACTCTATCCAAGATATTGCTTTAGCTTCAAAATGGCTTTCGTCTATATCGCCTGATATTGTTCTTCATTTAACCAGGTTTTTTCCTAACTATAAAATGGGGAATGTAGTACCAACACCAATACAAACCCTTGAAAATGCCAGAAAAGAGGCATTAAAACATTTGAATTTTGTATATCTTGGCAATGTATAATAAATATTTTTAATAAATAGTTAAATATTTTTATTTTTAATAAAAAATATTTTCAAAAACATAAAAAGTCGGTATAATTTTAAGGTGAGAAAAGTTTTAAGAGCGTGGGGTTATTAAATGAATTTATTAAATTTGCAAAATTTCAAAGAGTTTTTTGATTCTATTATTTTAAGTTTATTAGATATTAAAGGTCCTTGGGATATTGTTAAAGCATTAATAGATATTGGTATAGTATCATATGTAATTTATAAAATTATAAAGCTTGTAAGAGAAACCAGGGCATGGCAGCTTCTAAAGGGTGTTCTTGTTATTCTTATTGCTGCCAGGCTAAGTGATGCTTTGGGTTTTAGAACCATTGCTTTCATTTTAAGAATAATTATCCAGTATATAACAATTGCCTTGATTGTTTTATTCCAGCCAGAGCTAAGAAGAGGTTTAGAAAAGATAGGTAGAAGCAGATTTAGAAATATTTTTGTTTTTGAAGAAGAAACTGATACAGTTAAAGTCAGGGCATTAATAGAAGAGATAGTAAAAGCAGTTACCAGCATGGCAAAGACATATACAGGTGCACTTATTGTTATTGAGAGAGAAACTAAGATAGGGGATATAGTTAATTCTGGTATACAAGTTGATGCCAATGTTACTTCAGAACTTTTAATTAATATTTTTTCTCCTAATACACCTCTTCACGATGGTGCCGTTGTTATAAGAGAAAGTAAGATTAAAGCAGCAGCTTGTTTCTTGCCTCTTACAGAAAACCCAAACATAAGTAAAGATTTAGGAACGAGGCATAGAGCAGCTCTAGGAATTACAGAGGTGTCTGATTCAATAGTGGTTGTTGTATCTGAAGAATCTGGAAAGATTTCAGTGGCATTAAATGGTGGTTTAACAAGAAACCTTACAGGTGATAGCTTAAGAAAAGCCCTTAATAAAAATCTTCTTGATAAGGATGTGCCTAACAAGAAGTTAGGGTTATGGAAGGTGAAATCTAAAAATGAGTGAATTAATTAAAAAAGATGTAGGACTAAAAGTTATTTCATTGTTTTTTGCAGTGGTTTTGTGGTTTTTTGTTTTAGACAGCTCAAACCCTGTAATTTCACATGACTTTAATATACCATTGAAAATTGAAAATGAAGAAAGTTTAAAAGAAAATGGTTTTGTTATTGTAAATAGAAATTTCCCCAGGAATATTTCTGTAAATATAAAGGGACGTCAAAACAAAATAAGCACTTTAGATGCAAATGATATAGAGGCTAAAATTGATTTGGAAAAAATAGATGATGTAGATACTAAAAGCTTGCATATTGATGTATATATACATAAGGAGGGTTTTTCTATAGAAAGTATCACTCCAGGGACAGTAAATTTTGAATTGGAGAAAGTGGAAAAAAACTCTTTTCCTGTAAATGTAGTTATAGAGGGGAAACCAAAAGAGAATTACAAGCTAATTGGGGTGTCATCTACACCTGAAACGATATTTATAGAAGCAACAGATTCTGTGGTTAACTCCATTGGGGAGATTAAGGTGTTTGTTGATGTAAGTAATATAACAAGTGAGATGGTTGTTCAAAAAGAATGTGTTGTTTATGATGTAAATGGTGAAGTTTTAGAAGATGAGGAACTTATATTTAATGTAAATGTGGAAATAGAAATGGCAAAGGAAGTGCCTATAGTTCCAGTTGTAAAAGGTAAACCAGCTAAAAATTATATTGACGGTGTCCATAAGGTTTTGCCTAATAAGGCGCTTATAACAGGTCCGCCAGATGTAATTGAGTGGATTGATAATGTAAAAACAGAAGAAATAGATATAGAAAATGCAAATCAAAGCATGACAAAAATGGTTGATTTAAACATTCCAGAAGGGGTTCGCTTGGTTGATACTTCTGAAAATGTTTATGTTGATGTGATTATTGAAAAAATAGCAGTACGTGAGTTTACTGTAAAAAGTTGGGATTTAGTAATTGAAAATGCAGTTATAGATGATTCGCTGGTATATGATATTCCAGAAACAGATATAAATATTAGTATACAAGGCAGAAAAGAAGAACTTGAAAGAATTTCAGTGTCAAGTTTAAAACCTAGTATAGATGTTGAGGGTCTTAAAGAGGGGAAGCATAAAAGAACATTAAAAGTTGTGCTTCCTAGAACTGTAGACCTTTTGGAAGACTATGAAATAGAAGTTGTTATTAATAAAAATGAAGACTTGGATGAAGAATAATGAAAATAATTGTATATAATTTAAAAATGCATTTAGACGATACTATATATGACTTGAAAAAAATAACTTCTAAAAAAATAGGAGTAAGTGAAAAGGATTTTATTTCTTTTAAGATAATTAAAGAATCTATTGATGCTAGGAAAAAACCCCATATTAGCATTGTCTATTCTGTTATGGTTGAAATAGAAAATCAGATAAAACGTCCCCTTGGTGGTGACATAAAGGTTTTAGAGGATTTGCCACAGAAACCTTTAGTTTACGGGGACATAAAGCTTCGAAAAAGACCAATAGTTATAGGTTCTGGACCTGCAGGGTTGTTTGCTTCACTTGTATTGGCTCAAAATGGCTACAAACCTCTTTTACTTGAAAGGGGTGAATGTGTAGAAAAGCGTACACAAATAGTTAATTCTTTTTGGGCAGGTGGAAAACTGAATGAAGAGACAAATGTACAGTTTGGAGAAGGTGGAGCAGGAACTTTTTCTGATGGCAAACTTACCACTAGAATAAATGATAAGCGTTCAGAAAAAGTTTTAGAGGAATTTTACAAATCAGGTGCTCCTGAGGAAATATTATACAAATCAAAGCCTCATATAGGTTCAGATATACTAAAAGAAGTGGTTTCTAATATGAGAAAAAGAATACTAGACCTTGGGGGAGAAGTAAGGTTTAATTCTAAAGTAACAGATTTTTTGGTAAAGGATGGTAAAGTTGAAGGGGTCAAAGTTAATAACTGTGAGGAGATTTATTCCCAGGTTGTGGTACTAGCTGTAGGTCACAGTGCAAGAGACACTTTTGAAGTCCTTTATAATAGAGGAGTTAAGTTTATACAAAAGCCTTTTTCTATAGGCGTTAGGATAGAGCATCCCCAGGAGTTGATTAATAATGCCATGTATGGGGAAGCTGCAAAACATCCTAAACTTGGTGCAGCAGATTATCAGATATTTAAAAAGTTTTCCAAAAGGACGGTATATTCTTTTTGCATGTGTCCTGGAGGGGTTGTGGTTGGAGCGGCATCAGAACCTGATACTGTTTTAACCAATGGAATGAGTGAATTTTCCAGGGACAAAGAAAATGCCAACAGCGCATTGGTGGTTTCTGTAGGAACGGATGATTTTGAAAGTTCTCATCCCCTGGCAGGAGTTGAATTTCAAAGAAAATGGGAAAAGTTAGCCTTCTGGTGTGGTGGAAAAGATTATTCAGCTCCAATTCAAAGATTGGGAGACTTTGTAAATGACAGGGTGACCAGGAAATTAGGAAGTGTTAAACCTTCATATATGGGAAATACAAAGTTTTCAAATATTAATTTATGTCTTCCGCCCTATGTTACAAGCTTATTAAAAAACTCTATAGATTTTTTTGATTCAAAGATAAATGGATTTGGCATGGAAGATGCTGTTTTAACAGGAGTTGAAACCAGAACTTCTTCACCGGTTAGAATACCAAGGGATGATAACTTAGAGGCTTTGGGTATAAATGGGCTTTATCCTGCAGGAGAAGGAGCAGGTTATGCTGGCGGCATAGTAAGTGCTGCTGTAGACGGTATAAGAATAGCAGAAAAGATAATGGAAACTTATTCAAATGAAAATTTTCCTTGAATTAAAGGGCTATAATTAAAGTGCTATGAAAAAAGTGTTATAAAAAAGTATAAAATGTAAATAAGGGTCATGGTATTTACTTAGTGTATATTATATATTATACTTTTAAATAGGAATAATCCTTAAAAAGAGTGTATATAAGGTGTATAAATGAGTATGAGTTCTGGAAAATGAGTATTTAATAACCTAAAGGGAACTGATACATTAACAGTAAATACACCCGTCAAACTAACATAAAAGGTAGAGGGGATGAATGTATTGGGAATTCTTTTTGGAACTGATGGTGTAAGAGGTGTAGCAAATAAGGATTTAACTGCGGAATTAGCGTATAAATTAGGTCAGGCAGGAGCTTATGTTTTGACTTCTGAGTTAAACAGCAGACCTAAGGTACTTGTAGGTATGGATACAAGGATATCAGGAGATATGCTAAAATCAGCCCTTGTGGCAGGTCTTTGTTCTGTGGGAGCAAATGCTGTATATCTTGGTGTGGTTCCCACTCCAGCTGTGGCATATCTTGTTAGACATTATAAAGCAGATGCAGGTGTTGTTATTTCTGCTTCTCACAACTCTTTTGAATTTAATGGAATCAAGTTTTTCAATAATAAAGGTTTTAAATTGTCAGATGAGATAGAGGAAAGGATAGAATCAATTATTCTTAATAATTCTGAAGAAATTTCTCTTCCCATAGGAGATAAATTAGGAACTGAAACTACAGTAGAAAATGCAGTGGATGATTATGTTAGTTACATAAAAAGTACCGTTGAAGGCGATTTTAAGAGATTGAAAGTTGTAATAGATTGTGCTAATGGAGCAGCATTTAAGGCAGCACCAAAAGCACTTGAGGAATTAGGAGCAGAAGTTGTTGTTATGAACGATAAACCAGATGGAATTAATATAAACCAAAATTGTGGCTCTACACATATGGAAAATATTATGGATTTTATTAAAAAGAGTGGTGCAGACATTGGCCTTGCCTTTGACGGAGATGCTGACAGGGTTCTTGCAGTAGATGAAAAGGGCAATCTTGTAGATGGAGATCAAATAATGGCAATTATTGGTCTGGATTTAAAGGAAAAAGGGAAGCTTTCAAAAGATACAATTGTTGCTACTGTTATGAGTAATCTAGGTCTTGACATGATGGCTAAAAGAGAAAATTTAAATATCGCTAAGACAAAAGTTGGAGATAGATATGTTTTAGAAAACATGCTCCAAAATGGATATGTACTTGGTGGTGAACAGTCAGGGCACATTATATTCTTAGAACATAACACCACGGGAGACGGACTTTTGACGGGTGTACAGCTTTTAAAAGTTTTAAAATCATCAGGAAAAAAACTATCGGAGCTTGCCTCTTTGATGCAAGTTTTACCACAGGTTCTAAGAAATGCAAAAGTTAAAAATGAGAAAAAGAACTCATATCTTGAAGATGAAGTGGTTTGTGATATGTGTAAAAAATTAGAAGAAGAATTTCATGGTGAAGGCAGGGTGTTAATAAGGGCTTCTGGTACAGAACCACTTATACGAGTTATGATTGAAGGAAAAGACCAAGAATATATTACCAGGAAGGCGGAAGAATTGGCAAAGGTAATAGAGGAAAGACTTGGGTAAAAGTTCGGAAAATTTATATTATAATAAATAGGGCTAAGGTTTTAGAACTTAGCTTGGAAGGGGCGTATTTTAAAGATTTTATACAATGTAAAGGAGATGTATTTATGTGTGGAATAGTTGGATATATAGGTAATAAAGAGGCAGCACCGATACTTATAAATGGTCTTAAAAAGTTAGAATACAGAGGTTATGATTCTGTAGGAGTAGCTGTTTTAGGTAATGAAGAATTGACGGTATTAAAATGCAAAGGAAAACTTGCATCTTTAGAGGAGAAAATTTCCGTAAACTATCCTAAGGGCTTTATGGGGCTAGGTCATACCAGATGGGCAACTCATGGAAAACCTAGTGATTTAAATTCTCATCCCCATGTTAGTAAGTCAGGTAAGATAGCCGTTGTACATAACGGTATAATAGAGAATTACTTAGAGTTAAAAGAATTTTTAGAGTCTAAAGGCTATGAATTTGTTTCTGAAACAGATAGTGAAGTGGTAGGTCATTTAGTTGAATACAATTATAAAGGTGATCTGGTAAAAGCGGTTATAGAGTCTTTAAATGAAATGGAAGGTTCATATGCACTTGGGGTTATATGTACCGATTGTCCGGATATGTTTGTGGCAGTAAAGAAGGACAGTGCCTTAGTAGTAGGACTTGGAAAAGAGGGAAATTATATAGCATCGGATATTCCTGCTATATTAGAGCATACAAGAGATGTTTATATTTTAGATGATAAAGAAGTTGTAGCGTTAACTGCTGACAAAGTTACAGTTTATAATAATTATGGTGTTGAGGTAAAAAAAGATGTGTTTAAAGTAACCTGGGATGTTGCTGTTGCAGAAAAAGCAGGTTATGAACACTTTATGATGAAAGAAATGTGTGAAGAACCAAAAGTGATAAGGGATACAATAGGTCCTAGAATAAAAAATGGAAAAGTAGTATTAGATGATATAAAACTAACCCAAGAGGATGTTAAAAATATTGAGAAAATACACATTGTTGCATGTGGAACAGCTTATCATGCAGGTGTTGTAGGTAAATATATAATAGAAAAGACAACAAGAATTCCAGTGGAAGTAGATGTTGCTTCTGAATTTAGGTATAGGAATCCTATTGTTACAGATAAGGATTTAGTTATTATAATAAGTCAGTCAGGTGAGACATTAGATACCTTATTTGCTTTGAGAGAAGCAAAGAAAAAGGGAGCAAGAGTAATTTCTATAGTTAATGTTGTAGAAAGTACAATTGCAAGGGAGTCAGATGATGTTTTATACACTTGGGCTGGACCAGAAATAGCAATTGCTTCAACTAAGGCTTATAATGCACAACTTTGTGTAATTTATCTTTTAACTTTGGATTTGGCATATAAAAGAGGCTGTATGGATGATGAACAGTATAAAAAAATAATAGAAGGTCTTGAGCAAATTCCTGATGCTATAGAACATATATTAGGAAATAAAGAAGCGATACAGAGATTTGCGTCTTTACACTGTAATGTAAAAAACATATTCTTTATTGGAAGAGGCCTTGACTATGCACTTTCTATGGAAGGTTCTTTAAAGCTTAAAGAAGTATCTTATATACATTCTGAAGCATATGCAGGAGGAGAATTAAAACATGGAACCATTGCCCTTATTGAAGATGGCACATTGGTTGTATGTCCTATGACCCAAGATGATCTTATGGATAAAATGATAAGTAATATAAAGGAAGTTAAAGCAAGAGGGGCAGTTGTTTTAGCAATAGCAAGAGAGAGTAATGAACAGGTTCATAAAGTTGCAGATGAGGTTTTCACAATACCGGATGTTGATGCTTTTATAGCTCCTATTGCAGCAGTAACTCCATTGCAGCTTTTTGCATACTACATGGCAGTGGTTAAGGGATGCGATGTAGATAAGCCAAGAAATTTGACAAAGAGCGTGACTGTTGAGTAGAGGCAGGGTAAAATAAAGTTGATTATTGTATAATTCAAATAAAGTTGACTCCATTAAAATAAAGTTCGCTCCATAAAAATAAAGTCCGTTCCAAAATCCCGTAGTCGAAGCAGGAAAAATCCTGAACGGCTGCGGGATTTACGTTTACAGATGTATAATTCAAATAAAGTTCACTCCATGTGTATAATTCAAATAAAGTTCACTCCATGATAATAAAGTTCGCTCTATAAAAATAAAGTTCGTTCCAAAATCCCGTAGCAGATGCAGGAGAAATCCTGATTGGCTGCGGGATTTTTGATTTTTAGGGGGAGAGGGATAAGGTGTATGTTAGGATTAAGGAATACTGTATACCTCAAAAAAACTCGTGTCACGAATAAAAAAGTCGTGTTAAAAATAAAAAAGTTGTGTTAAGAATCATGGTGAAAATAGGGTGGAAAACCTTATTGGAACCATGATTTTTGTTTTAGGGTGAGTAGGGTTAAGGGGTAAGGTATAAGGCTAAAGATATTGATTTTAAAGGATTTGAAGGAAGTATTGATGAAAGATATTGATAAAAACTTTCCCCTTTTCCCTTGATACTTATCCCTATTTATGACACGACTTTTTTATCTAAAATGAGAGGAAAAATAGGAAAATATTAGGAGAAAAGAACAAGGAAAATGGGTGATTTTTGACATGACTTTTTTATCTGGAAGAAAATAGGGGAATAGGGTTAAGGATAGATGGGACAAGGGGTTGAGGGGTGTTGGGTTTTGACATGAGTTTTTTATGTGTATACATAGTTAGAATTAAGTTTTATTCTAAAAAGGGTTAAGGGATAAGGGGCAAAATAAAAAAGTTGTGTCAAAGATAAAAAACTTGTGTTAAAAATAAAAAAGTCGTGTTAAAAATGAAAAAGTTGTGTTAGATAGTTCAATGCATAATAGATAAAAATATAAAATCCCATTGACCAAGGAAGAAAATGAACTTCCAAAGAAAATTAAATATTTCTTGATACAAGAATAGAAATGCAATTATGTTACTTGCCTTTAAATAAATAAGTCATAAACCTTGGATTCTAACAGACTTTTATTCCTGCTTTATATCGTATTATCTTATTTCTATTTTTATAAAGAACAATAATTTAAAATAGAAAAGTAATTTCATAAGTGGCAAAATTGTATTTAAATAAAAATAGAGTTATGTTATATTAAGGTCATAACAAGTAGTATATTACGGATAGCAAAGTTATTATAAATCTATTACAATGTCTAAGCCTTAGAATTGAAAAAATGATAAAAACCAAAATAGCGAAAGAATTAGATGTATAATTCAAATAAACTCCACTCCGTAATAATAAACTTCGCTCTATAAAAATAAAGTTCGTTCCAAAATCCCGTAGTAAGTGCAAGAGAAATCTTCAGTTGCTGCGGGATTTGCTTTTTATTAGGATAAAGGGACATGGGGCAAGGGCTAAGATTGTTATGGTCAAGAGATTGGAGATAAGGCTAAAGCATTGATTTTAAAGGGATTGAGAGTACTATATTGATTTAAATATTGATACCGGAATTGATAAAAAGATTAGAAGAAACACATGAGAAAATGCAACCTTATACCTTTTCCCTTGCACCTTACCCCTAAAAAGAACCAACTTTATTTTAAAAATTGCTACAGGAAATAAGGAATAAATGTAAACAAATGGGATGAAAATATGAGAATATAGAGCGGACTTTATTATATGGAAGAGATTAGGAGAATAGGGCTAAGGTGAGAAGGGATAAGGGGTTGAGGGGGGAAGGAGGATGACATGAGTTTTTTATTTATATACACCTGATACCTGACTATATCCACGTATTAGGATATTTAGATAACTTCATACTGATACCTATGAGGGTTTCGATTGCATTAAAGTTAATCCCAGCGAAAATTATGGAAGAATGTAGAAAAGAAGCCGAGGCAAAATTGAAAAGTGGTATTTCAGAACAGAAACCAAGGCTGCAGGTGAGATTATGATATTAATTTTATGATTCGTCATGTATAAGTGTATATACACGATAAACTCCAATTCATCACAATAAAGTTCACATAAAAACCTTCCAGTAGATGCAGGACACCCTCTGTTTTGCTGCAGGGGTTATTTTTGTGAAGGTAGAGTTAAAAGTTAAACTAATACATGAAATAGATACTTGGTTATTTATTGTACAGGATATAAAAGCGAATACTGAGGAAATATTTTCTGATAAGAAAACAAATAAAACTATATAATTTACATTAAAAATAATAATTTTTATAGGAAAATATAAATTTATAATTAAAATACTTGACTTTAAGGAACATTATGTTACAATTAATAATATAATAAAGACTAGGGAGTGAATGATAATTATGGGTAATGAAAAGTTTTATCGTGTTATCGTTGCTTGTGGTCATCTCGGACATCGTAACAGTATAGAGGTTACAAGATATTTTAAAGATTATGATATATTGTCGTGCTACTTTTCGGCGTTTCAAATGCCTCGTTCGAAGAAAAAACCTGGTTGTGTAAAACTAGTTGAAACAATAACGGAAAATGAGTATTTAATTGGTAAACAAATAGAAAAAGAAAATCTATATTTACAAACTTTTAAAGGCCATAGAAATAATGTGGCATAATGCCTAGGCTTGAACAGAACATAGATGAGGAGTGGATTTTATTGAATAATAATATTTATAAGCCTTATGATTTTTTAGATAGTGCATACTATAAAGATTATTCTGTAGTTGTGAAAGAACTACTAAAATTAATTATACAAAAGGTTATAGAAACAAATATCGAATTTGCTATTAAAGTACGGAAAGATGGCTCTATTACTTTTTCACTGCAAGAAAAGAGTCAAAAGAATATTGCTACAATATGGATATATGAGAAACACCTAAGAGTAATAATTCTAAATCAATATGATAAAAAGATTTATACTAAGGAAGAAATCAATGATGAATTAATAAATAGTATTTTACATAAATATCTATCATTGAATAAATCAAAAAAACAAATATCTATATATTTAGCAGAAGATTTGATACGGAAGGTAGAAGAAAAGGCTAAAGAAGAAAGTAAAAAAATGAGCGATGTAATCGTTGAAGCAATCCAAGAGAAAACAAGGGATGTATTTATAAACACTCAGCACAGGTTAGAGTTTAGCAAAATTATTAAAAGCGCAGGTCTATACAATCCCAATAAAGATTGTACAGAGATGTTAGATGATAATAAGAGAAAAGTTATTGCATTGTTTTACTTAATATCTGCATATCAAGATGAGTATTATGAAAGGTTTGGCGAAAAATTTTGGTACGACGAAAAGGAGAAATCACTGAAAGGACCTATTTATTTAACACAGGAGTGGGAAAGTGGTGTCGCTGATGGAGAAACGATGCTAGGGCTAGGATTGTTTTTGTTAAAAGGAAAAGAGAGCGGCATAGAGTTAACGGATATATTATATGATTTGAAAGAAACCTCTACTTTTTTCCTGGCGGTGAATGCTTTAAAGATAGTGGGAGGCCAGTTAACTCTTTGCAAAGATGAAATTGTAAAAGCAAAGCCGTATGTTGTCTCACAATCTGTAGATTTAATTGAATATCTATAAATACTTGATATTTGAGGAGGTTAAAATGAATTACGATAGAATTGTTGAAGGAATAATTAATGGATTAGTAAAAATGAAGAATCCCCATATCAGTTTGGAAAAATTTCATCAACGTCTTAATAATTTTAAGAATTTTGATTACAAAAAGTTATCTGATGATGAAATATTTTGGATGCTAACTTATGTATTGTTTTTCAATATGGGGAAGAAAGCATCTATGATAGAAAAAAAGTTACCTTTGCTAAAAAAATATTTATATGGTGTAGAAAAATTGTCTCATATGAACTCAAAACAGATAGAAGATATTATTAATCATACAGGCTTTCCAAAACAAGTAAGATGGTGTGCTGATAATAGCAAGGTTTTTTACTCTTTGATAAAAAATTATGGGTCATTTAATAATTATTTAGTAGAAGAGTTTAATATTAGAGACACATTATGTTCTAACGCACAATTGCAAAAATTGTACATTACGTTAAAAGAGAAATTTATCGGGATAGGAGAAACGGCCGGTTGGCATTTCTTGACTGAGTTAGGATTCTTCACGCTAAAGCCGGACAAAGTGATAAGAAGAATTTTTTATCGGATTGGTTTGATAGAAAATGAAAGTGATTTGGATGCTTCGATTACTGTTGGCAGGGAGATGTCAAAGCAATTGAACATCCCTATCAGATATATTGATATTATCTTCGTAAAGTATGGACAAGTAGGTCAATCCGATTTATTAGGTACAATTGATGGTATTTGTACGGAGAACAATCCTAAGTGCAATATATGCGAATTGAAGTCTATATGCAAATATTATAAAGAATCTCCGGAATTTCAACCAATAAATAGGACAAATACAAATAGTTATAAATTTAATTTCACTTTACATAATACACATACTATTACTGAAAAATCTAGTGTATTTCAAGTTTATAACTTAGGACCATTTACGGCACCGAAATTCCAATCAAAATATTTGAAACTAAATGAAACTAGTAAACTATTGCTCCAAACGCTTATAAAGAAATGCGGCCAGTTTTGTTCAGAACATTTTGCTACAAATACGCCAGATTATCGGTTTGCGAATAAAGTGAATTTCTGCTTAATTACTTTATTAGTAAAAGAGCAGAAAATCAGAATACATATAAGAACTGATGGGTTATTGTTATCATCTTCAATCCTTCAAATTAAAAAACTTCCTAACCACCACTATAATGGGAAAGAGTGGGTTGAAATAATTATTTCTGATAATTCACAGGTAGATGAGGCAGTGAGGTTAATAAAACAAACATATGACTACCATTCATAAAAAGATAAGGGTTATCAGATAGGATTAGTGTTTATACAGTCAACTTGATATAAAGGCAGTAAATATTGCTTAGAATATTTGAGTGAGAGTTATATAAGAACGGTCAAGTATGGCAATCTATTTTAGAATACCATATTCCGTAGCAGATGCAGTATAACTTCTATTTTGCTGTGGAGTTTATGGTTTTTAGAAGAAGAGAGTCAAGGCTTAAGGAGGAGGTTCAATGTTTTATTAGAATTTCGAATATAATATTGATATAGTTGCAAAAAAATTGATTTAATTATTAACCCTTAATCCTCAAAACTTATCCCAATTTGAGGGCATTTCAGGTGCATTACGGAAACTTAAAGTGTTATGGGAATTTATAACTTAGAGTAAAATTATAGTTGGCAAGACAAGTAAATAATTAGGAGATATCAAAAGATATCTCCCATATACATAAATCATCCTGTATAATGTTAATTG
>JGI24711J26586_10000097_pt1 | contig 58040 bp, 48 predicted proteins | sample BioPla3DNA1_FD_26586 | JGI IMG/M metagenome (IMG submission 26586)
ACATTAAAATATTTTAAATTTACAAATCACCTTTAAACTATAGCTTTAAATAATAAATGAAATAACCTAAATAATAGATGTTTAAATAATAAACAAATCAATAATGTAGATTTACTTAAAATTTACATATTTATATTACATCCATACTTTAATTATACTACATAATAAACTGTATTACATAACTATAGATATATTTTCGCTTGTTTTTTAAGGATATTTTCAAATAAATTTCGATTTACATTGTGTTTTACATTGCAGATTTACATAAATCGTTATTATTTACATTAAGTTTACATACTTCGTTTAGGTTTATTTACATAGTAATTTACATGGTTTTTATACAATCTTAAAAAAATTAATATTAATACTTTCAAAAATAAAAAACAATAGTGTAATTTTGTAAATAAAAAAATATGATATTACTTGCTGAAAGCGGATCCACTTCTACCAATTGGAGATTGGTATCCCCTACCCTAAAAATTATTATTACTCAAGTAGATACTAAAGGACTCAATCCTTTTCATGTAAGTAAAGATGAAATTATTGCCGTGATAGAACAATTAGTAGTACCTGCTGTTTTACAATCTGTTACTTTAGATAAAGTGTCGTCTATTTATTTTTATGGTGCCGGTTGTTCAAACGATAGTAAAAAAGAAATCATTGCTTCCGTATTAAAAATGATATTTCAAAATGCAGCCATTATTGTGGATCATGATGTACTGGCTTCGGCAATAGCTTGCTGTGGCGACGATGTTGGAATTGCATGTATACTTGGAACAGGTTCTAATTCATGTGTTTATGACGGTAAAAACATAGTGAAAACACTTCCGTCTTTAGGATACATTTTAGGTGATGAAGGTAGTGGAACACATATAGGAAAAGAATTTTTACAATTATTGTTAAAAAATAAGTTGCCGAGTCATCTTTTAGAGGCTTTTAATAAAAAGTATCAGCTAACCGCTTTAGATATCTTAAATCATATTTATCAAAAAGAAAAACCCGGTGTTTTTATTGCCAGTTTTGCTTCATTTGTAATAGATAATATAGAAGAGCAAAGCATGTATAATATTGTTCATCATTCATTTAATTCGTTTTTTGACGAGTTTATTCTACCTTATCCCGAAAGCAAATCTTATCCTATTAATTTTGTGGGTTCGATAGCTGCTCTTTTAAGTGATATTTTAAAAGATATAGGAAGTAAAAGAAACTTATTTGTCAATAATATAGTACGTTATCCTATTGATGCTTTGGTGGATTACCATTTGAATAAGTTTTAGATAAAAAAAAGACGGCTATAAAAACCGTCTTTTTTTATTTCATATTTGATTTAACTTCTATTAAATCATCAAGAATATCGGGAAGCATGCGTACAGCTGCCATTTCTCTCCATTTTTTACGAAAATCAATAGCAGGAGCTCCGAAAAGTACTTCATTAGGTTTAGTACTCTTAGCGATTGCAGAGGTAGCTAAAATGGTCGTACCGCGAGCTACAACTAAATCTTTATTAATAGATACTTTAGACCATATCAAGCAGTTATCTTCAATAACAACGACTCCGGCAATAGCAGAATGCGCTCCTATAAGAACATTCTTTCCTATTCTTGTATCATGTCCTATCTGTATGTGATTATCCATTTTTGTTCCGTCGCCAATGTATGTTACGGACGAAACTCCTTTATCTATAGCACATAAAGCTCCTATTTCTACATTATTCCCAATATAAGTAGAACCGCAGGACTCTAATTTATCCCAACAATCAGGACGGCGTTTAAAGTAAAATGCTTCTCCTCCAATAACGCTATTTGATTGAATAATAACATTATCACCAATAGTAGTATGGTCATAAATACTTACGTTGGAATGAATAATACAATTTTTACCGATTTTAACATTACGTCCCACAAAAACACCCGGTTGTAAAACAGTTCCCTCTCCTATTTCAGCTTCCGGATGAATAAAACTATCTTGAGCTATAAATATTCTAAAATGCTTTACTAATTTAACATAGTCTCTAAAAGGATCATCGGATATAAGTAATGTTTTTCCGTAAGTTTCTTCCGGTTCTATATCAATAAGCACAAAATCAGCATCGCATTTAAGTGCTTTTTCATAATATTTAGGATGGTCTACAAAAGTAATATCGCCTTTTTCTACACCGTGTATTTCATTAATACCGGTAACTTTCGCATCTTTATCGCCAATAACTTTTATTTTGCTGCCTATGATTTGAAGTAAATCGTCTATTGATAACGGATGAGTAAATTTCATATTATTTATTCTATTTATTTAACACGTTCTGAGTAACGATTAGTACGTGTATCTACTTTTATTTTTTCTCCTTCTTCAATAAAAAGAGGCACCATTACTTCTGCTCCTGTTTCTACAATTGCTCTTTTTAACGCATTGGTTGCAGTATCTCCTTTTACGCCCGGCTCCGTATATGTTATTAACAAGTCAACAAATGCCGGAAGTTCGCATGTAAGAGGAGAATCACTATCTACATGATACATAATTTCAACATCTTGTCCTTCTTTTAATAAGCCCGAATTAGAAATCAATGATTCTTCGATTGCTAATTGTTCAAATGTTTCCGAATGCATAAAATGATAAGTATCAGCTCCTTCTTTATACAAAAACTGATAAGGTCTTCTTTCAACTCTTGCTAAATCTATTTTCACACCGGAAGGAAAGGTATGTTCTAATTGTCGTCCATTACGAAGATTTTTCAATTTAGTACGAACAAATGCAGCACCTTTACCCGGCTTAACATGTAAAAATTCGGTAATGCTCCATACTTCGCCATTCATTTCGATGCATAAACCATTTCTAAAATCCGCTGTTGTAGCCATAATGATAATCTTTTTAAATAAAGAAATATTAATTTCTTCTTTCTTTAATACGAGCTTTTTTACCTGTTAATGCTCTTTGATAGAATATTCTAGCTCTTCTCACTACTCCCCTTTTATTTACGACAATGTTATCAATGAAAGGAGAGTTAACAGGGAATATTCTTTCGACACCAATACCACCCGAAATTTTTCTAACGGTAAATGTTTCCGTAGCAGCTGTTCCTGCTCGTTGTATAACGACTCCTTGATAAGATTGTATTCTTTCTTTAGCACCTTCTACAATTCTATAGTTTACCGTAACGGTATCTCCTGCTTTAAAATCAGGGTGATTTTTCTTTTCAACTAATTGTTCTTCAGCGAACTGCATCAATTCCGATTTCATTATTCCTTAATATTAAGATTCTTAAAAAAATTGGGTGCAAAAATACAATTTTATTTAATATGAATCAATTATTTATATGTAATATTTTTATAAAAAAAAGATAAATTCTATTATTTTTGCATTCAAGCACTTAAAGTCAATGTGTTATTATTAAATAATTCAATAAAAATTCTTTTAAGTATTAAAAGAATTTTTATGTTTTTCTATTTCTAAAAGTAGTTAGTAGGTTAAAATGATATTATTGTCCTCTACCATTTTTCTTAAATTCAAAATGGCATATCGCATACGTCCTAATGCAGTATTAATACTAACATTTGTTTGCAGAGCTATCTCTTTGAAACTCATATCTTGGTACAATCGCAACATTAAAACTTCTTGTTGTTTTTCAGGCAAAAGGGTAATCAAAGAACGTAATGATTCATGAATTTGCTTCGTAATCATTATTTGTTCTATCGAGTGGGTAGGCTCTGAAAAATTGTCGATAAAACTTCCGCCTTCGTTGTTATTATTATCAACAAAAGACATTTTTTGACTTTTTCGGAAATGATCTATTATCAAATTGCGTGTAATACGCATAATCCATTGATTGAATTTTCCTTCTTCTCGATAATTTCCTACTCGTAAGGTGTTGATTACTTTAATAAAAGTATCTTGAAAAAGATCTTCAGCTGTTTCTTTATCTCGTACAACCATCAAAATATAAGAAAATACTTTTTGTTGATAACGATTGATTAAAGTTTCTAAAGCTGATTCTTCTCCATTGATATACTGAGAGACAAGATACTCATCGCTGTTTTGAAACAATTTATTCTTCATAATAAACCTTGTTAGATTTTTGATTTTATTTGATTTCGAAAAAAAATAAAATTGTTCCTATATACTTTTTAATTAGAATTACAAATGCAAAAATACAATTTTTTTTAAAAAAAACATCTTTTTTTTAAACTTTTTTTTAATTACCTATTATTCAGTGAAATAATTTTTATTTTACCCCTTATTCAAACTGAAAAAGCATTTCTAAAGCCTTTATAAAGGCTATACTTTCTTGCATTTTGTCATACATAGTAGCATCATTTTCGATAAATGGAACATTTTCACGATAAGAAAGCAATATTTCTTCTATTTGTGGCGATGTTCGCAAAGGTTTTCTAAACTCTAAAGCCTGTGCTGCATTAAACAACTCAATAGCAAGTATTTTTTCTAAATTTTCGACTACTTTTAAGCATTTAACAGCTGCATTTGCTCCCATACTCACGTGGTCTTCTTGTCCTTGCGACGAAACAATAGAATCGGTCGAACAAGGATTAGCCAACAGCTTGTTTTGATTAACAATGGCGGCAGCTGCATATTGAGGTATCATAAAACCTGAGTTCAAACCCGGATTTTTCACTAAAAAAGAAGGTAAATCTCTCTTAGCATCAATCAATTGATAAGTTCTTCTTTCGGATATATTTCCCAATTCTGCTAAGGCAATAGCTAAAAAATCCATTGCTAAAGCGATAGGTTGCCCATGGAAATTACCGGCTGAAATCACTAAATCTTCATCAGGGAAAACAGTCGGATTATCGGTAACGGAATTAATTTCCGTTTCTATTACAAATTCAACATAATTAATAGTATCTTTAGTGGCACCATGTACTTGCGGCATACATCTAAAGGAATAAGGATCTTGCACATGCGTTTTATCTTGCAGACTAATTTCAGAACCTTCTAAAAAACTTAAAATATTATTTGCCGTTTCTAATTGTCCGGCATGTGGTCGAATGGCATGTACTTCGGTCAAAAAAGGCTCTAATCTGCCGTTAAAAGCATCCAATGACATACTTCCTATTAAATCGGCAAGACAAGACAAACGCCTTGCTTTCAACAATGCGGCAACCGAATGAGCGGACATAAATTGGGTGCCGTTCAATAAAGCTAAGCCTTCTTTTGATTTCAATGAAATCGGCTTCCATTTCATCTTCCGATTGAGTTCTTTTCCCGTCAATCTTTCGCCTTTATAATACACTTCTCCTAATCCAATCAAAGGCAAACAAAGATGTGCCAAAGGAACCAAATCGCCCGACGCACCTAAAGAACCTTGCTCGTAAACAATGGGATAGATTTCATTATTATACATATCTATCAGTCGCTGTACTGTCGACAATTGCACACCCGAATGACCGTAAGATAAAGATTGAATCTTTAGTAAAATCATCAGGCGGACAATTTCTTGAGAAATTTCCTCTCCCACTCCGCAAGCATGAGAAATCATAAGGTTTTCTTGTAGCTTACCCAAGTCTTTTTCCGAAATATTGGTATTACACAAAGAACCGAAACCGGTAGTAACACCATAGATAGGTTGCTTTTGTGCTTTAATCTTATCGTCTAAATACTTACGACATTTTTCTATTCTTTTAACAGCATCGGAAGATAATGCCAAGGAATAATTTTCATTTATTATTTTATCGATTGTTGATAAATTCAAACGCTTATTTGATATTTTATGTACTTTCATTCTTCATATTGTATTTGATTTGCAAAAATACTATAAATTACTTTATCTTTACTATCTACAAGAGTTAATTTTTATGCTTAGCATAATAAAATATAAGTGTTAATTCTCCTATTACTGTAAGATTTTTCATAAATCTATAGAAGTTAACAAAAAAGTAGTATGTATTTTTTATACTTTTGTAAACTTACTTTAATTATTATTTTAAAATGGGTAAACAACATACACTAAAAAAAATTTGTAGCCTAAAAGGCAAAGGATTACACAAAGGTAAAGATGTTAGCATTACTTTTCATCCCGCCGACATCAATCATGGAATAGTTTTTAAACGTACTGATTTAGAAGAGAATAACCTTATTCCTGCTTCTGCTGAATCAGTAGTAGAAGCAATTCGAGGTACTGTAATTAGCAATAAAAACGGTGCCGTTGTCAGAACAATTGAGCATGTAATGGCAGCGCTTGCAGGTTTAGCAATTGATAATGTATTAATAGAAATAGACAACGAAGAAGTACCTATTGTTGACGGAAGTTCTATTGAGTATGTTAAATTATTTCAGCAAGCAGGCATTGTAGAACAAGATGCTGATAAAAACATATTTGAACTGAAAGAAGTTATCACATGGAAAGATTCCAATAGTGATATCGAAATCATGGCTATCCCTTCCGAATCTTTTAAAGTCTCTGTTTTAGTAGATTATAAAACAAAAGTATTGGGAATGCAACATGCCGAATTGAATAACATAAGCGATTTTGCCAAAGAAATAGCTCCGGCACGTACTTTTTGTTTTTTACATGAAATTCTACCTCTCATCAACGCCAATATGATTAAAGGCGGCGATGTGGAAAATGCTATTGTATATGTAAACAACATTTTAGAGGATAAAGAATTACAACAAATTGCTACTTTTTTCAATCGTCACGATATTAAAGTTGAAAACACAGGAATATTAAACAACATAAGTTTACATTTTGACAATGAAGTTGCCCGCCATAAATTATTGGATTTAATCGGCGATTTAAACTTAATAGGCTATGGTTTAAAAGCACATATTATTGCTAAATATCCCGGTCATGCTACCAATACTGCTTTTGCTCTTATGATGGTCAACAAAATAAAAGAAGAGCAACGAAAAGTAGTTTTTGACGTTAACAAACCGCCTATTTTCAACAGTGTAGAAATCAAACAAAAACTTCCACATCGTTTTCCGTTTCTATTGGTAGACAAAATCATAGAACTAACGAACGAACGTGTGGTGGGCATTAAAAATGCTACTATTAACGAAGAGTTTTTCAACGGACATTTTCCTCAAGAGCCTGTTATGCCGGGAGTTTTACTTGTAGAAGGTATGGCACAAACGGGTGGTATCTTAGTACTTAATCAAGTTCCCGACCCTGAAAATTACCTTACTTTTTTCCTAAGCATGGATAAAGTGAAGTTTCGTGCTAAAGTCTCTCCGGGCGATACGGTAGTTTATGAAATGATTTTATTAGAACCCATTCGCAGAGGATTGGCACACATGAAAGGAAAAGCATACGTCAATCAAAAAGTGGTAGCCGAAGGAGATTTTTTAGCACAAGTAGTTAAAGAAAAAGAATAAGTATATGCAAAAAGATAAAAACACAAATAAATGGACTTATCATTATACATTTAAAGTCTCGGCTGAAAAAAGACGAGCTATTGAAAAATGTGCAAAAGAAAACCACATGACGGTCAACAGATTCATTAAAGAGTCCATTGATTTGAATCTGAAATACATGCAGACGAAAAAAAACAACGGTGATTCCGTACTTAAAAATCAACTGGAACTATTTTAACACTTAAAATTTCAAAGAATTAACTAAATAATTATTTATATTATGATACAACGCATTCAATCCTTATTACTTTTATTAGCAGCTATTTGTTTAATTATAGCCGTTTTTATGCCTATTGCAACCATTACAACCGACAACGCCCAGTACTTATTTACATCATGGTCTTTGCGACTCAACATTGAAAATGGTGATGTTATATTTCCAACCTACTACATTGGTGTAATGCAAATTATACTTGCAGCTTTAAGTTTTATAACTATTTTCTTTTATAAAAATCGAGCAACACAATCAAAAATGTGTATAGCAGGTATCGTTATTAATTTTATATTGTTGATACTCATACTTTATGTTTATCCCGATAATTTATTCGGCAAGCTATATTTATTAAAAGACAGTCAATTGGTTTATAGTCTGTGGACTATTTTATCAATAGCTTCACTTGGATTGCTGTTCCTTGCTAATAAATTCATTAAGAAAGACGAAAAAAAAGTAAGAGAAGCGGATAGATTACGATAAAATAACTGCTGTTTTTTTCATTTCAATTTACAACAACCACATGCTCTATGGATTTTCAATTACAAGCACCCTTTTCACCTTCGGGCGACCAGCCGGAAGCTATAGAACAGCTTGTAAAATCATTGAATCAGGGAGTTAAAAATCAGACGCTCTTAGGAGTAACAGGTTCGGGAAAAACATTTACCATTGCCAATGTATTGCAAGAAATAAAGCGTCCGGCATTGGTTATAAGCCACAATAAAACATTAGCAGCTCAATTATATAGCGAGTTTAAAGAATTTTTTCCCCATAATGCAGTAGAATACTTTGTCTCTTATTACGATTATTATCAACCGGAGGCTTATATTCCCAGCACCAATACATACATTGAGAAAGACCTTTCTATCAACGAAGAAATTGAAAGGCTAAGATTAAGCACCACTTCTTCCCTACTCTCAGGCAGAAAAGACATTATAGTAGTATCTTCCGTTTCTTGTATTTATGGAATAGGAAATCCCGAAGAGTTTGCAAAAAACACCATACATTTGCATCAAGGCTTTACAATAAGTCGGAATCAATTGCTACACCAACTTGTAAGCAGTTTGTATTCTCGAACGGAAGAAGTTATAGCGAGGGCTAAATTTCGTGTAAAAGGCGATATTGTAGATATTTTTCCCGCTCACGGCGAAGTTGCTTATCGTTTGACTTTCTGGGGCGATACGATTGAAAGCATTGAAGCTATTGACCCTCTCAATGGACATCGAATAGAAAGTTTAAATGAGCTGACCATTTATCCTGCCAATATTTTTGTTACTTCTCAAGATATTATTCATGAAGCAATTAGAGAAATACAAATAGATTTAGAGTTACAAAAAAATTACTTTAAAAGCATTGACAAACATTTGGAAGCCAAACGACTTGAAGACAGAGTAATTTATGATATAGAAATGATAAAAGAATTGGGTTATTGTTCGGGCATCGAAAATTACTCTCGTTATTTTGACAGACGACAAGCGGGCATGCGTCCTTTTTGTTTATTGGATTATTTTCCAAAAGATTTCCTACTTGTCATTGACGAGAGTCATGTTACTATTCCGCAAATCAGAGGCATGTATGAAGGCGACCGTTCGAGAAAATTAAATTTGGTGAACTACGGCTTTCGTTTGCCGGCAGCGTTGGATAACAGACCTTTGCGTTTCGATGAATTTCAATCTATCATTGGACAAACCATTTACATATCGGCTACCCCTGCCGATTTTGAACTCAATGCTTCCGAAGGTGCTATTGTGGAACAAATTGTAAGACCGACGGGCTTATTAGACCCTATTATAGAAATAAGACCTTGCACTAATCAAGTAGATGATTTATTGGAAGAAATAGATAAAACCGTAGCACAGGGCGAACGAGTTTTGGTAACAACACTCACCAAACGTATGGCGGAAGAATTGACAAAATACTTAAAACGTATTGATATAAAAACTCAATACATACATTCCGATGTTGAAACTCTTGAACGTGTTGAAATACTTGATTGTTTACGGGAAGGAATTATAGATGTGATAGTTGGCGTTAACTTATTAAGAGAGGGACTCGATTTGCCGGAAGTTTCCTTAGTAGCTATATTAGATGCCGATAAAGAAGGTTTTTTACGTTCGGAACGCTCGTTAACACAAACTGCCGGCAGAGCTGCTCGCAATGTAAATGGAAGGGTTATTTTTTATGCCGATACCATTACGCAATCAATGCAAAAAACAATCGACGAAACCAATAGAAGACGTGAAAAACAAATCGCTTATAACATAAAACACAATATTTCGCCTACTACCATACAGCGTTCACGCAAATCCTTGCAAAGCAAAGACAATGTCAAAACTTATGCTACAGAAGGCACTAACAACACACAAATAGCTGCTGAAGAACCGAATACCAAATACCTATCGACAAAAGAAATCAACAATTTGATTAAATCGAAAGAAAAAGCAATGGAAACAGCCGTCAAAGCATTGGATTTTCTCGAAGCTGCTCGTTTGCGTGATGAAATCAAAGAGTTAAAAAAAATGAGATAAAAGCTTTTACTTATTACACAATGCTTTAACCGGTTCTAAGCCCATATAAGAACCTTCTTGAATAGCTTTTAAAACAGCACCCCCACCCGTAAAAATATAATATTTCGGATTATCAAGTGCTGCAAGATACAATCCCGGCAATAAGCGTTTTAATTCTTGCATGGTATCGCCACCGCCATAGAGTTTTACTGCCTCTTTATTTTTATCTATCAGCGCATATAAAGCAATGGTTCCTTCATCAAAATGAGGCATATAACCCATCACTGCATTCACAAAAATCGTCTTCGCCTGAGAAAAAACAGCAAGTACCTGCTTTTCTTCAAACGATTTTCCGTCAACGTCTAACACATAATTAAGGCTATCGCCTCGTTTTAATCGGCGAATATCTCTTACACGATAACTTCCTTCTTTTTTATCTTCTACAATATCGGATTCAATGATATAAGGCATTTCGATAAGCTTTTCGGGATATTGTCGGCATGTTTCAACAAATTGTTTTGCCTGTAAAATATCTTCTTCTTCTATTCCTTTAATACAAATGCCGTATTTAGCACATAGATAAGCATTATAAATAACGCCACCCAAGACTAAATAATCAGCCGTTTTTAACAAGGCTGTGAGAGAATCTATTTTTGTATTGAATTTATTTCCGGCAACTACGGCAACAAAAGGATGTTGCGGATTAAAAGTTTTATCGAGATTTTTCAGTTCTTTTTGCATTAAAAAACCGGCATAAGAAGGCAAATATCGGGTTACTCCGGCTGTAGAAGCATGGGCTTGCCATGAGCCAAAAGCATCGTTGACAAACACATCGGCTAAACTCGCTAATTGAGATGCAAATTTTTCTTGCTCCTCTCCTTTTGCTTCTTCTCCCGAAAACCATCGTGTGTTGGGAAGATAAATGCCGTCGATTTTATTTTCTTTCAAATCTTTAATCATATAATTAATAGATGCTGCAATGCCTGAATAACCTTTATTATCAATAGCTTCAAAATTAGGAACACCCAATCGAATATGTAGTTTCGATTCTAAATAACGAACTATAGGCAATACGGAAGTGCCTTCATCAATCGCAATGCTGCCTGTTTTTTTATCTTTGGGACGTCCGACATGCGTCATTAAGATAAATTTTCCTCCTTTTGCAAGGATATAAAAAAGCGTTCCTATCGTGGCATCAATGCGGTACGGATCGTGAATAATTCCTTTTTTTACCACATTATGGTCAACACGCACTAAAACTATTTTGCCTTTTAAATCAGCCTCTTCTAAACTTTTAAATGTGTTCATTCTATCTTAAATTTTTATTTTACGGCACTTCCATTGGCTTGCATAGAAATATTGACATACATTCCAAGTTCTTGCTTATAGCCAAATGAATAGCTATAAGTAAGTGTATTTTTGTCTAACTCAGCCTTCATATCCGATACATCAACATTCACCACCATTCCTTTATATTTAAAAGGAAGTTTAAAGGGAAGAAAAGTAACTGTTTTTTTAGAAACAATACCTATAGCTTCAAAATGCTGATTTTCATCACCTGCGACTTGTTTTAACACTATTTTATTTTTTCCTTTTCCTTTGCTTATAACAAATCTGACGGTTTCGGTTTCTGCAGGAATTTTATCATATATGGGCGGATAGCCTTCTGCTTCAGTTCTAAGAGTTCCACTTGTTGTGGTAACTCCATCATAAGTACCGACAAAAACAGTAGCTTTATTGCATGAACTCATCTGCAAAACAATGATTATCAATAAAGACATCATTAAACATACATTTTTTCTTTTCATTTTATTGTAATAATTTTAAAGATTAATAAACGATTTTAAATTAAGTGCAAAAATAAACTTTTTTTATAAATTAAAACACTATTGTTTGATAAAAAATAAATACATTTTCAAAGTGAAAATTTTAATGAAAAACAATTAACGAATGCTGTATTTTTTGTTTCATAATATAAACAAAATATTTTAAAGACTTAACCGTTTTATAGAGAAAATAACAACAACAATGAAAACTAAAATCATTCGAATAATTTTACCGACAACACTCGGAATAGTAACAGTGCTGGGACTGTTAGTAATATTTAATCTTCTCGTACACAATGGAGATGCTTTTAATTCTTTCGATAATAATTTTTTTAAACTATTTGTACCGATAGCAACAATTATCGCATTGATAATTCAGTTCGCCTTGACACTTCCCTTTTGGAAAAAATTTAAATCTCGGAAAAAAATTATGGGATTGACACTTTTTCAATTTACCGCACTACTATGTATACTATCAGGTTTAATTTTTGGATTGGTATTTTGGGAAAGAGACTTAGGATATAATGAATTGATTTTTATTTCTCTAACAGGTATTATAGCTTTTTCCGTATATTGGACTGTCAATTTGCTGATATTACAACAAATTGACAAACTACAATAGTGATAATAAAAGCAATACACTAAAAAACAGCGATATATTTTATCGCTGAGTTATTACAACAATCAACAACTGTCCGCCAATCCATCTAAAAACCTCTCTTTATTAATGATTATTTTTTAAAATCAAATTTTATAAGGGTGTACATTTAAAATAAAATACTAAATTTGCAAAAATATTAATGTTAAAAGTTATTAGCATGAAACGGCTGAAATTATTAGTAACATTTATCGTTTTGACAAGTTTATTTGCTTGTGAATCGCGTATAACTTTTAGCGAACCACAACCGACCGATACGGATAACTTATCTAAATTTCCAAAACGTTTACAAGGACAGTATGTGAGCCTTGCCGATAATTCCATACTTACAATTAGCGAAAAACTAATCCAAAGAATTTACGACTTTGACTATAAGTTTCATCCAAACGAACTTGACAACACCTTTCAATTTTCGGGCGACACACTTATTGACCTCGTAACCAATGAAAAGACAATTGTAAAGCGTGACGGAGATAGTTTACTATACCACGTTTATTACGTTGATACATTGTTTCAAATGGACTACGACAATGTTGTTAGAAAATTCAAAGGATATTATTTCCTAAACACTCGTTACAGCAAGACAAGTTGGTATGTCCAAAAAGTTCAATTGCTAAAAGGACAACTTGTAATAAGCAGTATCTCAACTAAAGAAGAGATTGAAAATCTAAAGGAAGTTACAGAAACAACCGACACTATTCCACCCTATCAATTTACACCGAAAAAAAAACAATTTAAAAAATTTGTAAAAAACGACGGATTCAGCAACAATGAAATATTTGTTAAACAGAATAAAAGCTCTCTGTAATAGCCGTTTGTCGTTAGAAAGGGTAAAACATTAAATAAAACAACAACAATGTCAATAGCAAGATTTATCAATCGCAAAAGCATAGCAAACATAACGCCCTTGCTAATACTGCTTGTGCTGTCTTGTTTTGCCGTTTTCAATAATTTGGGTAAGTCTCAAATTAAAATGTGGGATGAAGCAACTTATGCCAATAACTCACTTGATATGTTACTTAGCAGCAATAACATACTCGTAGTTGAACACCTTGGAAAACCCGATTTATACAATACCAAACCGCCTTTTGTGATATGGATGCAAGCATTAAGCATGAAAGTATTTGGGATCAATGAATTTGCGATTCGATTTCCATCGGCTTTATTTGGTTTGCTATGCGTTCTATCGGTTTATTTTTTCTGTGTCCGTATCTTAAAAAGCAAGCTTATCGGCTTTATTTCCGCAATGATTTTAGTAACGACAAAAGGATATGTCGGTTACCACGTTGTAAGAACCGGAGATTTGGATGCTGTTTTAGTGTTTTGGCTAACATTAGGACTTTTTACATTGATTGATTTAGTAATAACAAAACCGAAAAATTCATTCTATCATTTTTTAATACTTAGCATAAGTTGTATTGGCGGTTTTATGACAAAAGGAATAGCAGGCTTCTTCTTTGTACCCTTTATGCTCATAATTATGTTTTTGTATAATAACCATCAATTATTTAAACAAAAATCGCTATACATTGCCGCTTTCGTTACCCTTCTTTTTTGTTCCGCTTATTATTTTATTCGTGAACTCTTANCACCGGGCTATATCCAAGTTGTTGTAGAATCAGAGATTCTTAGATATACCCATGAGGTAATGAGTCATCATGTACATCCTTTTAACTTTTATTTCCAAAACTTAAAAAGTCAATTTCATCCGTTCTTTTATATTTTACCCATCGTCTTGCTAAATCCATTTATCCTCAAAGACAATAAGTTAAAGACTTCAATTTACTTAACAATAGTAGCCGTCGGTTATTTTTTATTGATATCCTATCCTACCATCAAACTTGAATGGTATATCGCACCCTTGTTTCCTTTATTATCTATTTTGATTGGCTTATCTTTTGTTGAAATCGGAATTTTCATTTTCAAAAAACTGAATATTAGGTGGAATCCGTTCCTGATAAAATCTTTACTGTTAGGAATAGCCTTAATTTTCTTATTTAAACCTTATAAAACTATAATTGACAGCATAAAACATTCTACAAACTACATCTTCTCAATGGAATTGGATGGAGCATACTTAAAATATTTAAAAGAAAATCGTCCGGATATTAAAACATTAACTGTCTTTAAACAAGAAAATCATGAGGAAGATTACGACCAAGTTCTATTTTATAAACGAGCCTATGAACTGCAATACAACTATCACATAAGGATAACCCAAGAGATGGATTTTAAAAAAGATGAAATAGTAATGGTTTGCAAAGAAGCTGATAAAGAACGCATACAAAAAGATTATATCGTCGAAGAAATAAATAACTGGCGAGATGGAACATTGTTTTTAATAAAAGATAAGGCTTTATAAACACTCTAAAAAACAGTTTTCAATAATTTTGTTAAAAACTATCAAAGAAATTACTATTAATTCGCATAAAAGTTGTATTTTTGCTAAAAAATCTAAAATTTATGGGAACAGATATACACGGTTTTGTTGAATTTAGAAACAAAGAAAAAAATGAGAAAGAATGGCATTCTTTTTCATACGATGAGTTATTCCTTAGGAGAGACTATGTTATGTTTTATATTTTAGCAAGAGTGAGGTCACATGCCCCACACTCATTTAAACCGAAAGGGAAAATTCCAGTTGATGAGATAAGTGCCTGTGTTAAAGAAGCAAGAATGTTTTATATTGAAGATGATATAAGATATAGCTCGCTTAGAAGTTGTACTTTAGAGGATGCACTTGAATATAAGAAAAAGTATGGTTGTAGAATATATAAACGCGACAAAAAACCTTACCTTGTAGATGACCCTGATTATCATACGGATTCTTGGCTTAGTTTCTCAGAATATGAACAAGCGTTGAAATACTATACTGATTATACCAAAAAGAAACCCTTTGTTGATTACGTAGCTGTTTATGAGATAATGAAGGTGTATGAAAATGAAAATTACGAAACTCGATTTGTATATTTCTTTGATAATTAATGCCAACAAGAAATAAACCAAGAAATAAAGATATGACAAAAACAATATTTCATAACGCACCCTCACTTATAACCAAAGTTTTTGGTAACAATATCAAACTTTTACCAAGTGTAGATGAATTGTTTGAGTTGGAATTGGCTTATTTAGAGTTTAATTGTCTTTCAAAAGAGGAACTTTTGGAACGCTCTGCATTTATAAAGTTTATTGATAATCAACCTACCAAACATTATTTATTGTATTCAAATTATAACGAGGCAATAAACGAAAATAGGTCGGCACAGACTCAAACATATTTTGAAGAGGGACAATTTTCAACAGGTTACGCTACTCACGGTCTTTTCCCATATCGCGGAAAATTCCACCCGCAACTGATTAAAGGATTATTAAACATTTTGGGAGTAGAAAAAGGTGAAACAATTTTAGACCCAATGGCAGGCAGCGGAACGGCAAATGTAGAGGCAGCTTTAATGGGGATAAATTCAGTGGCTTGTGATGTTAGTCCGTTTTGTCAATTTATGATAAAAGTCAAATACGAATCACTGACGATTGATTTAAATTTATTGGAAAACACTCCGCTTGACCATAAAAAGTTATTCGATTTTTTCAAAAAAGGAAATGTTTTACAACGAATTACAGAAATAAAAGATATCAAAAAACAAAAAATCTACAATCTTGCATTTTTGGCATGGTTAGATGCTTTGGGATATTCAAAGCGAGTTGTACGTTCTAACCACGAGCAATTGTTTGAAAAAGTTTTGCCACGTTATGTAGAAACCGTAAAATCAACTTTGAGAAATCCATATTATAATCAATGTGAAATTGGAATAGTTGAAATTTTACCCAATTCGGAAGCTCTTAACATAGGATTGCCTGATGAAAGCGTTGATTGCGTGATAACTTCACCACCATATTCATTTGCAATAGATTATATAGAAAACGACAAAGACCAATTGGAATTTCTATGCTATGATACAAAAGAGTTGAAAAACAAGTTGATAGGATTAAGAGGTAAAAATAAAACAGAAAGACTAAACAACTATTTTGACGATATGGATAAGGTTTGTGCTGAAATTTCGAGAGTACTGAAAAAAGACAAGTATTTTTGTATGATTATAGGCTCAAATACAAATCAAACAGGAGGAATACGATTAGAACAAACCATTATTGACTCTGCAAAAAAATACGATTTACCATTGGTAAAATCAATTCTTAAGCCGATAAAGGGAATGAGAAATACAATGAAAGATGAATATATATTAATTTTTAAAAAAACATAAAAAAATGAAAAGCGTTGAAGATAAATTTACGACTGTTATTCAGAAAAACACCTTTTATTTCTTCAATCAAAAATTTGAAGAAAATTACGAAGGGTATATTAACTCATTAAAAGAAACCTTATTAATAGTTAAAAACAAAATAGAAACGGAAGGACTTAAAAAAGAGACTTTTGAATGGCTACTGAAAGAAAAAGAAAACGGATTGAGAGCTTTATTAGCCTTAACAGGATTTTCAAATGAATATCTAAAACGGCTAACCACTATTATACGTATAGTTAATGACCCTGAACTTAATTCACTTGTATATAAAGACAAGTGGTATAAAGAAAAAAATCCTGATAATATTCACGAATGGTCGGATGGAAGAATATTAAAGAAAATTCAATCTAATGAATATTTCCGCAAAGGTTTGGTAAATCTTTTCTTTGAGGGTGCATCTATCCCATTTTTAGCGAATACAATTCCGCTGTTTGAATTAAAAAAGTTGAGTATATCTAAACTCAATTTTGAAATTCCCGAACTGATTGACACAATTATTCGATACAAAGAAAAAGGCAGTTATTCCGGAATGAAAGGTAATAATCCCGAAACAGTCATTGCTGATATTTTGGAGAAATTAGGATTGACTTACGAAACTGGCGACTTAACGGAATTGATAAGTAATGCCCCTGACAATAAGAGAACAATGGATTTTATTATTCCCAACAAAGAAAATCCACTTATCATTGTTGAAAGTTCATTTTTAGCAACAACCTCTTCGGGGCAGGGCGACAAATCAAAAACAGAAATCTCAATTGATGCCTTAATCAAAGAACATTACCCAAATGCAACTTTTGTAGGTTTTGTTGATGGTATTGGTTGGTATGTTCGCAAGAGCGACCTAAAACGAATGGTAACGGCTTATGAAGACGTTTTTACGTTCCATAAAGACGAACTACAGAGATTTGAGAAACTATTAATTAAAACATTTAAGAAATGATAGACAAGTATTTAAATAGGATTATTCAAGGCGACTGTTTAGAGCTTTTTAAAAATATCCCTGACAACTCAGTGGATATGACTTTTGCCGATCCACCTTTTAACTTGCAGAAAAAATACACAAGTTATAAAGATAATTTGGAATTTCAGGAATATTTGAACTGGTGTGAAAAATGGATTGCCGAGATGGTACGGGTAACCAAACCGACAGGCTCAATATTTCTACACAACATTCCAAAGTGGCTTACATTTTACGCCACCTATTTAAATAAATTTGCTCATTTTAAACATTGGATTTCGTGGGATGCTCCTACCGCTCCAATGGGAAAATCATTACAACCGGCACATTACGGCATTTTGTTTTACACAAAAGAAGCAAAAGGAACAAAAATTTACGAATTACGCCATCCGCACAAACGAGACAGAAAACAAGGATATTTGTTGAAAGATTACGGTGGAAAAAAAGACGGTTTACATCCATTTGGACCTTTAGTTTCAGATGTTTGGACAGATATACACCGTATAAAGCACAACTCAAAGCGTGACCCGCACCCTTGTCAGTTACCTTTACATTTGTTAGACAGATTAATATTACTTACAACAGACGAAAACGACATTGTACTTGACCCATTTTCAGGAACAGGCACAACAGCCATTTCTGCCAAGCGATTAGGCAGAAGATATATCGGCTTTGAAATAGATGAAAAATATGTTGAAATATCACAACAAAAATTAAAGCAAGTAAAACCTAATTTTAAGATTGGCGAAAGTTGGGTAAGTTTTTATTTAAAAGATATTGCAACAATCAGAAACAATGATTGGCAAAACCTTGAGACTTATTTTGATGTCCCTAATCCAATAAAATCAATTGATTTTCAGAAAACCACTCTAAAAAAGAATATAGTTATTCCAAGTGATTTTGAATATCATAACGAAGCGAAAAACAAAATTGCTATTGAACAAACAAAAGAAGAAAAAACGCCCTTATCCCCTATTAAAATACCTGATTATTCTGAATTAAATCCAAAAGTTGTGGCTTATGCTGCAAGGACAAATATAAGTAAAACAGAAAAGATAGAAGCGTAAAACAATAATTATGAGACACATCATATTAACAATCACATTCGGACTATTAATAAAAAATTCTGTTTTTGCAACAGCACAAGTTCCCGACTACTTAATTTATAAAGGTGACACAACGGCAATTTTTTCTAATCCATTAGAACAATATTTTGAACGAATACGAGTTAACAATGATGAGATGCTTCACCAAGTCTAAATTTTTAACACAAATATTATGAGACATTTAAGTACAATATTATTAATTATTCTCTTTACTTCTTGCAGTTCAAATCAAAAAAAAGAAAAAACAGAATCGTATTTACAAGAGGAAAGTAGGTCGGAAATAAATAATAAGTCATTGAATAATTTTGATAAACCGAAACCTGAGATATTTCTCATCAAACAATCAGAATGTGTGGAAAATTGTAATAAAGAAAATCTTATCTCAAAAGAATATTTTGGAGACACTTTATTGTTAAAATTTATCTCTATTCAAAACTGTGCAGGAAAATTTGATATAGACTACAAAATTGATAATGAAACATTAGACATTCAAATTGATATAAAAAAAACAATTGTTAAAAGAAAGAATGGAAGTAGTGACACTCTAATAACAATAGCTTTCTGTGATTGTTACTATAATTTTGAAATAGGATTAAAACATATCGACAAAAAATTTACAACTATTCTAGTAAATGGAGAAAAACTAAATAAAACTCTATGGCCGGAAGAGGATGAATAAAAAAACAAAATTGTTTTCTCGCTCAAACTCCCTTAAAGCTTCTCTACACTTAACTCTCCTACTCCACTGATATAGATTAGGTAAGAAGAAATTGATTGATACCCTATTTCTTTTAATAAGTCAGCATAAGTATTCACTTGTTGATAATGTGCTGCTTCTTTATTTCCTGTTTTAAATTCAATGAGCGTACAATTGTTTTCGTTGATAATCAATCTGTCGATTCTGAAAATTTTGCCGTCAGCAGCTACCAACTCTACTTCCGTTTTTACAAGCGACTTAGTTTCACCGAAAAACAAGTTTTTATATTCTTCTTCTAAAAAATGATTGCTTAGTTGCAGCAATGTATTTTTTTCATTTTCAAGCAAAACCCTATCTTCTTTGATTCTTTTTTGCACATCTGCCACGTCTTCAATCTTTAAGATGCGAGATAAATAAGCATGTAGAAGCTCTCCCCACTGTGTTTCTTTAGAGCTAAATTGTTTATTGGCAACCAAATGCGGTAAATTCACTTCCTCTTTTATAGGATAAATCAAGGAATTATTATCTTTTGCACTTGGTGTTACAGCTGTTTTTTGAATAAAATTGCCGTAAACATATCGTTCCACATCCGGATTAGTTGACTCATTTTCAATGTTTATATGATTAACAAAATCGTATAACTTCCATTTGTCTTCTTCATTGGAAGACACAATGTATAAACGCTCTTCGGCACGTGTAAAAGCTACATAATCAATATTAATATCATCCAACTCTTTGAGTTTGTTTTCTTCCCTATACAGATATTCAAACTCTGTTTCCACCAATGCGCTATTGATAGGAATATAAGCAAAGCTCAACGAATAATCTTCTCCTTCTAAATCAACCCATTGAGAAGAAGTCGAAGTGCTTCTCTTTCTTTTTTGCGGATAAATAACTATCGGAAACTGCAAGCCTTTCGATTTATGAATGGTCATTATTTTAACGGCTTCCACTCCTTCGGGATTAGAGAGCGAAAAAGAGGCATTCCTCTCTTCCCAAAATTCCATAAAATCAGTATAATTCGTATCTTTAGTTTGCGTAAAATCGAACACTATTCCTTTGAAAGCCATCAAAAAAGGATCGTTTTTTTCTTGCAATCGAAACGTCAATATCAGTTGCTCAACACATTCGTAAGTGTTACAATATTTTAATTTCGACAAGTTGAAATCATAGTTTTTTCCTTTAAGAAATGTCAGTACATCTTTTTTATTTTTAGCATAAGGGAAAACACTTTCCGCTTTTATATTGTGTTCATTGGCAATATATTGCAATATGACAGCAGCAGCTACTTGATTGTTAGAGTTGTTGATATAATACAAGCAAGCCGTTAAAAACCTAACTATAGGCGATTGATTGAGCAACAAAGAATCGGATGCAATCACATTGTAATCGGTTGCGGCTATTATTTTCTCTGTTAGAAAGGAAGCTACATCTCTACTACGACATAAGATAGCAATATCCGACTGCTGATAATTGTCGTTGATAGCCTCTTCAATACAGTTAAGTACTTCATCGGCTAAGGCTTCTAAGTAGTTTCGTTCTTTGTTGGTTATCATACTGAGCCTGACGCCTCCGCCGGTATTATTTTCTTTCCATTGTTGCTTCAAATCTATGTAAGCATCTCTAATATAAGAATCTAAGGGTAAAGCCTCATAAATATAGGTGAAATAGTTATTATTAAATTCAACTATTTCTTGTTTAGAGCGAAAATTGTTACCCAAAGTAATAATTCCGTAATTAGCTTTGAGCGTATCTTCTCTTTCTTTCAAAAAAGGATGTTTGTCAGCACCTTCTATTTTCGGCAAACGATTAAATTGCCGCACATCACCTTCCCGAAAACGATAAATAGCTTGTTTGGCATCGCCAAAAACAGCTGATGTCCCCGCTTTTCCTTGATAAACTTCGGACGATAAACTATCGCATAGCAAGGGTAATAAATTCTGCCACTGCAAAATAGAAGTATCCTGAAACTCATCAATAAAGAAATATTTGTATTTATTTCCTAAACGTTCATAGATAAAAGGTGCAGGTTCTTTTTGTACAATTTTATGTATAATATGGTTGGTCTCACTGATATATAAAGTGCTGTCTTCCTGCTTAATTTGGTCAATTGCATTTTTAATTTCTATGATAATGGCTATGGGATAAATATTGTTATAAATAGCATTGCTTAGCTGATATTTGCTGTAATACTTCTTTTTATAAGCCTCTAAGTCATTAAAACACTGTGTGAGAACACTTGCTATAGCTTCTATTGCATCTTTTTTGCCCTCATCCGCTGTCTTTGCAGTCCATTGATTTTCAGCAATTGTCTTTAGTACGAAACTATTAGGACTTATGCTTGCCATTCCATTACTTGCTACTTTCGTAAACCATTGCCCAATTCCCCTACTTCCTTGAAAAAAATCATTGATACCGATTCCTTGATTGTTGATTGCCTCTACGGCTCTTTGTGCGATGGCTTTCGCACCGTTATTAATCAATGAAACGATAGTTTTTAACTGCTTAATAATTTCCTGATAATCTTCTATTTTAATGTCTTTCAGCTTTTCTAAAGCCTCAACGGAACTTTCTTTGAAAATCACTTTCGCTATTTCTTCCAAACTATTTTCAATCCGCCAATTTTTATCTTCATCCATGCGTTTAAATGCAAATTGAATAAGAATATTGGTCAAGGCTTCGTCGTATCCTAATTTTGCAAGTACCATATCTACAGCCTTTTTCGTCAGTATATCAATTTCCAATTCTACGGTATGCTTAGAAGGTAATTGCAAATCATAAGAAAAAGTTCTTAGTATTTGTTGAAAAAAAGTATCAATTGTAAAAATAGATAAATTACTATAATCGTGATGTATCAGTTTTAATATTTCGCCTGCATAGGTACGTATTGTTTTTTCATCTTTGTCTTCATCAATAAAACTGTGTATTAGTTCATTATCCGTTCCGTCGGCAACTATTTTCAAAAAATGCAATATACGGGTTTTCATTTCATATACCGCCTTGTTAGTAAAGGTAATACCTAATATTTTACGGTATATGTATTTATCGTCGGCAAAATTAGAAAAACAAATGGCAAGATAAGCCTTGGCAAGGTTATAAGTTTTCCCTGAACCCGCCGAAGCTTTATAAATTAAAAAAGATTTGTTTTTAGTTGTGTGCATATATTAATTTTATAATGCAAAAATACATGAAATAATGTTTCAAAATATGTTATTTTTGCAAGAAAAAACAATGATTACTTTTAATAACTTTCCTAAGGCAAGAATCAGATTATTAGCATCAACAGACAAAGTTATTCGTTCTCAAGCCGATGAGGGAAACATTTGCTATGGACAAACAACAACTTTATTCGGCAACTGTTTTACTGCTTTTAAAGATGAAGCCATGTGTATGTTGCATTTTACGGATAATCCTCAAGCATCTCTCGAAGAATTAAAAACAATTTGGAAGAACAGCAAGTTTATAGAAGATAATTCGCTCATTGAAAACAAAATGCAAAACACATTCAACGGCGACCGACATTGTTCATTAACAATATGCGTAAAAGGTTCATCCTTTCGTATAAAAGTTTGGAAAACATTAATTGAGATTCCTATTGGTAAATTGATTAGTTACGAAGACTTAGCTAAACTATCTCTTCAAGACAAAGCAGTACGTGCGGTAGCTACTGCCGTTGCGAATAATCCTGTCGCATTGCTCATTCCTTGCCATCGCATTGTACGAAAAAACGGAAATATCGGTAACTATCGTTGGGGAAGTGATTTGAAAGAAAAACTGATAAATTGGGAAAAATCTCTTTCTCATTAAAATATAACATTCTGGATAAAAGACTATTACAATAATAATTTCATAATTCCCATTCATTTTAGTGCATAATTTTTAATAATTTTGTATTTTTGCATTTAATTTTAAAATCAAGATTAAATGAAGAAATTAGGTTTTTTAAGTATTATTATACTATTTTTATTTCCGGCAAAAGCTGACGAAGGCATGTGGTTGCCTTACCTTTTAAAGCAATTAAACGAAAAAGATATGCAACTGAAAGGGATGAAAATCACAGCAGAAGACATTTACAGTATCAATAACAGCAGTTTAAAAGATGCCATCGTACTTTTCGGCGGTGGTTGCACAGGCGAAATTGTTTCAAATCAAGGATTATTGTTAACCAATCACCATTGCGGGTATAGCATTATACAATCGCACAGCAACCTTGAAAACAACTACTTACAGAATGGTTTTTGGGCAATGAACAAAGAACAAGAATTACCTAATCCCCATTTAAGCGTTACCATACTTGTTTATATGAAAGACGTAAGCAAAGAAGTTTTAGAAAACGTATCCCCTGACCTTATGAACGAAAAAGATAGAGCGGTAACTATCAATAAAAACATTGATAAAATCATTAAAGAAGCAACAGAGGGAACCCATTACACAGCCGTAGTAAAACCTATTTACGGTGGAAATCAATATTTACTATTTGTGAATGAAGTGTTTAAAGACGTTCGTTTAGTGGGTGCACCCCCTTCAAGTATCGGCAAATTCGGTGGCGATACCGACAATTGGATGTGGCCCCGACACACGGGCGACTTTGCTGTTTTTAGAATTTACACCGATAAAGACGGTAAGCCGGCACCCTACGCTAAAGACAACATTCCGTACAAACCCAAAAAACACTTAAAAATCACATTAAAAGGTGCAGAAGCCGACGACTTCACATTTGTATTCGGTTATCCCGGTACCACCCAGCAATTTACCACGTCGTGGAATGTCGATTTAATACAAAATCACCTTAACCCCATAGCTATTGATTTGCGAACTAAACGCTTAGACATTATTAATCGTTATATGAAACAAGACGAACTAACACGTATACAATACGCTGCCAAAGCTGCCACCATCGCAAACGGTTGGAAAAAATGGATAGGCGAAAACAAAGGATTGCAACGCTTAGACGTTATCAACAAAAAGAAAGAATTAGAACAAACTTTTACACTATGGATAAATCAAAATAACGCACGAAAAGAACGCTATAAAGGACTTCTAATGGCTTTTGAAAACTTTTATGCCAATTACTCGCCCACTGCCATTTCAGCCGCTTATTTTAGAGAAAGCGTAAATAATATCGAATTGCTTAATTTAGCTGTAAGTTTTAATAACTTAATCAACGAAAGCATTGCCAATCCCAATATGCGTGAAGAAGATTTACGGAAATTGCGAGACAAATATATTAATTCCGTTAACGGATTTTATAAAAACTACAACATACAGCTTGATAAAGAAATATTTATCTTACTAATGAATGCTTATTATGCACAAGTCGACAAGGCTACTTTACCTTTAGAAAGTGCTAAAATCATCAACCAATACAAAGGCGATTTCAATAAAATGGCGGATGTTATTTATGCAAAATCATTGTTTGCCGATTACGATAAATTGATTAGCTTCGTTTCCAATTATAAGCCGTCGCAATACAAAACTTTACTAAAAGACCCTGCTCATGCACTTATCTATCCTTTACGACTTCAATATATAGAAGAAACTTACCCTAAACTTTTGAGTTTCAGAACAGAAATTGACAGTTTAGAAAGAATATGGATAGCGGCTCTTATGGAAATGCAACCCGAAAAAACCTTTTATCCCGATGCCAATCTTACGCTACGTGTTACCTATGGAAAAGTAGACGGTTTTTTCCCTGCAGACGGTGTTAAGTATGCACACTATACCACGTTGAAAGGAGTAATGCAAAAAGAAGCCACAGGAATTTACGATTATGTGGTGGAAGACAAGCTCAAAGAATTGTATAACAAGAAAGATTACGGCGATTATGCCGATGGCAATGGCGATATGCCCGTAGCTTTTATTGCCTCTAATCACACTACCGGCGGAAATTCGGGAAGCCCTATCCTCAATGCCGAAGGACATTTATTAGGCTTAAATTTCGACCGCTGCTGGGAAGGCACTATGAGCGACATACAATACGACCCCGATTTATGCCGAAATATTTCGGTAGATATACGTTACGTACTATTTATTATCGATAAATATGCAGGAGCAAAACATCTGATTGATGAAATGGATATCGTTAAGAATTAGCAAATAAGAATCCTATAAATCAATAGATTACTCTAAAAACAATATTTTTTTGGGACATATATTGGCTTCAAAACCGTATTTTAATTTGCCGTTTTTATCCAAACAATACACATCACCTTTTGTCTGATAATCCAAAGCATCGGCAATAAAAATACTGCCATCTTTTGGGTTGATATTTAAGGCGTAAGGAGTTTTAATATTGATATTATCTTTGATAAAAGAATTGGAATGCATCGTTTCGGTTTGCCAATTAAACACCTGCAAATGAAAAGATGAATTTGCATTATCAATATAATAAAAATACAAAAATTCATTATAAACATCAAAATATGACGCATGAAAATCGTAGGTTTTCACAAGAACATCTTCCTTTGTATTAATTTTTTGCAAACGAGGCGGAACTTCCGTATAATTGCCTTGTGATAAAACAAACAGTTCGCCTTTGTTATTTACTTTCATCAGCCTCGGATTGATAGCTACTTTTATCTTTTTGATTTCTTTAAATGAATTGATATCGAAAACAGATACGGTTGAATCGTAATTCGGAAAATTCAATCCGCCCGAATTGCTGACATACAACTTATTATTTACCACACAAATACCGTCGGGATTTTCGCCTGCTTTAACAATATCTTCCACTGTTAAAGTATTCGAATCTATTTTAAGCAGTGTGCCATCGAAACAGCAAGCATAAACTTTGGCATTATGGCTTGCCAAACAACGTACTTGCCTATTCACGCCCTGCTCATTTTTCAATGGAATTTGTCGTATTGATTTTCCCGTATAAACATTGAATACTTCTATCAAACTCGACACGCTTACGGCTACATAAGCCTTAGAACCATAAATAATCATATCGTTAGCAACATCACCCAAGCCACGCCCGTTTTCTTGCATAAAAAAATCACTTGATAATTTTTTAGTTTCCGAATGATAACCCGTTATACTGCTGTTATTCATATTCCATAAACCTTCGTTCAATACCCAAATATTGAAATCGTACTTGACAGTATCGTCTTTGATAGGTTCTTCGCAAGCATTGAATAACAAGAGAACTAACAAGAATAAACTCACATATTTTTTTAGCATATTAGTAGTGTTTTATGATTTTAATGTATTGTTTACTCTGATTGAATGCATTGACGCATAAATAATAAATTCCTGCTGGAAAAGACGATACATCAATTTGTTTCAAATTATCTTCTACATTAATATTTTTAATTAGCTGTCCGACTGAATTATATATTATAATCGACGCACAATCTCCTTCTACAATAATGTAATCGCTGCAAGGATTGGGATAAACTTTATAAGCTATTGAATTGGCATTCTTAATGGCTGAAGTTGCATTATGAATCACTCCTACTCCGGATAAATCAAAGCCTCCCGAAGCAAAATTGGTGGGATAAGGATCGTTAATTATCCTTCCTTCAGCATCATAACTTGCATATAAACTATCAATACAGCCAACCACATCAATGATTTTCACATAGCGAATGTTATTAATATCTAAATTTCCGCTATCTGCCAAAACACTCAAATCGAAAGGTGTTCCCCAACCTATTCTGTATTTGCCAGCTAAATGATTGATATGCCTCGCATCTACACTTCCAAAACTTCCTACTTGCTGATCGGTAGGCGTGAATGATGATGCCGGAAAGCGAACAAAATGTACATTGTCGGAACTGACTTCTACAAAAGCTAATTCGAGAAATACATCGTTAAGAGAATTTTCAAACACTACAAAATCAGCTCCTTCCCCATTCACTATCGGAGTCGTAAAGCTCAAAACGGCATATCCTCCATCGCCTAAGCTAATGGCATTGGTAGCATCGGTATCGTTAGCAGCACCTAAGGCATTTTGCTCGTTTCCATAACTCACAAAACCATTTTCAGGCTTAGCAATATCTTGATAACCACGCACCACAACACAATTATCCGCCCATGCTATGATGCGTTTATCTTTGCAGTGAATTGCTTTGCAACCTTCCGTACCTACTATTCCATCGTATTGAGAATACGTCAACAACGGATAGAATAGTAGAAACGACAACACATATTTTTTCATCTTAATAAATAATTATTTTTTCTGTTTTATTGAATGAACTTCCTTGAAAACGTATAAAATACAATCCTTTTGAAAATTTTTCCAAAGAAATAGATTGTATCTGTTGATTATCAACGGCTATTTTTTCACTATAGAGTATTTTTCCATTAATATCAACAATGTCAACTCTTACATCTTCTTTGACATTTTGAATATTCAAATTAATGTTTTGAGAGGTCGGATTCGGATAAATAGCTATGTGCATATTATCGAACTTAACATTTTGAACGGCAACATCATTGGGTTTACTTACAGGAGTTATAACGATATCCCATACATATATCCAATTGGTATCGGAAATACCGCAAGACTCGTCTCCAAATTCAACAATATCTTCATTGTGAATATACTGTAACCCAATTCCGGTAGCCCATCCTTCATTGACATTGTACATCCAAAAATCGCCCGACAATCCGAGATCATAAATACTGTCTTTGTAAGTAATATTCGTGATATATCCGCCTCCATCGGTAAAAACAATGCGACTATCGGCTGCTGCAATATCCTCTATTATCTTGCTAACAAGTACGCTATCTTCAGAAAAACGATAACCCCATGCAAAAGCAATTTCAGGACTGCACCAATTAACAATAAAGATACTTTGATTGCTTCCTTCCCCCACCCAAAACAAGATATCTTCAAAAGATATGTCGTTAGAAATAACTTTATTGGGTTTACTTACAGGAGTTATAACGATATCCCATACATATACCCAATTGGTATCGGAAATACCGCAAGACTCGTCTCCAAACTCAACAATATCTTCATTGTGAATATATTGTGACCCAACTCCGGTAGCTGCTCCTTCATTGACATTGTACATCCAAAAATCGCCCGACAATCCGAGATTATAAACACTATCTTTGTAAGTAATATTCGTGATAAATCCGCCTCCATCGGTAAAAACAATGCGACTATCGGCTGCTGCAATATCCTCTATTATCTTGCTAACGAGTACGCTATCCTCAGAAAAACGATAACCCCATGCAAAAGCAATTTCTGGGCTGCACCAATTAACAATAAAAATACTTTTATTGCTTCCTTCCCCTACCCAAAACAAGATATCTTCAAAAGATATGTCATTGGATTTTAAAACTTGACGGTTTGTAATACTTGATGATTGTGCTAATGAATGCTGCAAACTAATGCCGGCAATGACCGCTAAAAAAATTGTTCTTAATTTCATTTTTTTTGATTTTAATTGTTATTTAATTATTTTATTTAAAATTGATAAATTATTTTTCCTTGATATTGTCTCCCCGCCATGGGATAATTTCGTATAATTTCATATTGTTTATTCGTAAGATTCAGTATTTCAAGACGTAAGTTAATAGCAGAAGCCTTTATTTTAAAACTTCTATACAGTGCGATGCTGTGTTCGGTGTAAGGCTGCAAACTGTTTTCAACTATATTTTGCCTTAGCACATAACGCTTCCCTGTGTATAATAATGAGTAAGATACATTAAGGTATTTTGTTTTTAAAGCCACAATTCCCGATGCCGTATGCAAAGGTGTGTACGGAATTTGATGTTTGTAAGACTTTGAGTTTTTATCGCTTATATCAATAGATTGCTGAAATGTATAATTAATAACCGTTTCTACTTTTAGATGTTTAACAATTATATTTTCAAGAAAAACTTGCACATCGACACCTGTAATAGCCACTTTTCCAAAATTCAACATCGACCATACAAAAAGATTTTTATTGGGTATTGCTACAATTTTATCTTTCACTTGATTATAATAAACATCGGTAGAGATAGAAAAATAAGGGAAAGACGAATGTAAGTATTTTGAAAAAGAAAGTCCGAAATTGACTTGGTCTATGTTTTCAGGACGCAAATCAAGATTTCCAACCAATCTGTAATACAAATCATTAAATGTTGGCATACGGAAAACATGTTTATAAGAACTACGAATATACCACTCTTCTTTTGCAATTGGTTGATAAGATAATTGAACGGCAGGCGTCCATTTATGAGTGTTTTTTTCTACCGTATTGCTTGCATTCCAATCGTAAAAATAATTGTGCAATATCGTCGCCGATAAAGAAATTTTTCTTTGCTCAAACAATGCCGACAATGCAGTGAAAACACCCAAGCGAGAAGGATTGACAAAGTCTTTCATATTGGTACTCATAGTGCTATAAGACACATCATTCGACAAGGAAGTAGAAAAACAAGGAATAGGATTATACAAAAGAACTTGAGAAGTATATATTTCGCGTTGCCAATAGTGGTTGTCTATTTCTCTTTCTCTGTTTAAGTAATTGGAATCCAAATAGCGTAAAAATGCATAATTCCATTTTACATTGGATTGAAATCGGAATTTTTTGTTCATAACATTCTCATAATGTGTTTGTACAAAAAGATTTTCTTCCCACATACGTTGTGGCAAAGCAGTATTATAAAAAATAACAGCTCCCGGCAAACCCTGCTCCGAACGATAATAAAAAACATTCGTAGACAGCTGTTGCTTATCGTTTATCACGCCATAAACAGCGAGCTTTAGTCGTAGCAGCTGCATATCCGAATCTTGACGCCTTTCACGAATTACGTTATTTCCATTTTGCATTTGAAAAGGATAATTCCCTTTATGGTAAAGATATTCTGCCGAAAACGAGGTAGACACACGCTTGGAAATTTTATTTTCAATAAGAACAAAAGGTTGAAGTAAAGCAAAAGAACCTGCACGAAATGAAAGTTTTAAATTTACTTTTTTCAAACTATCAAAACAAGGTTTCTGAGTCGTAAGTTGCAATATATTCGCCGCTGCAAGCAAGCGAGCCGACTGATAAATATTAACGATATTGGCGTTTGTCAAACAAATTTCATCAATGTTTTCAATGGAAAAACGACCAATATTAATTTGCCCCGTCTGATAGTCGGAAACGAGGAATCCATCGTAAGCGATTGCCGTATGATTAGCACCTAAACTTCTAACCGACACGGTTTTAATTCCGCCTACTCCTCCATAATCTTTGATAAAAACACCCGAAAGACGTTTCAACACATCCGAAAGCTGAAAAGCCGGCATACTTTCTAAAAAAACGCTGTCCATTTTTTGTATGCCCGATTTTTTATCGCTATCAACGGGACGTTTATCTACGACGGTTATTTCTTGTAAAGTTTTGGATAAAGCACTATCAATCTGAGCTTCAATAGTAAAACTAACACTCAAAAAGAGCAGCAAGAAAATATTATGTTTTTTAACAACCCACATAGTTACTTTTAATGTTCCATCGACTTCAAAAATAATTGCATTCAAAATCTTTGGAAAAATAAAACTCTATGTAGCGATTTTTAAAACATACAGCTCTTTCCTCGAAAGCCTTTGAACGCTCATTTGGCAGGTCTTCTGACTTACTCCTNTTTTGAACGCCTTCCCATTTCTAAGTGCAGAAACAGTGGCAAGAATTTTTCAAAACATTTTAAAGAGCTTACAGCAGCGGGACTGTCAAGGATTTACACCTTGTTCCCTTTTCATCATACACCTTTTCAGGCTTAAGAACCAAATGCAATGCAAAAGTATAACTTTTTTCAACATCTTTAACAAAAGGAATTGAAATATTTTTTAATATTTTAACATTACTGATAATGAAGTAAATAAACGATTTAAAACAATGCTGNTATCAAAATCAAACAATTATTTATAAAGGAAAAAGAAAAAGTTCAGCATTTTATCGGACAGCAAAGAAAAAAGTAAGAAATACTAAAACAACTTACTTCTCTATCCAATCGCCATTTTGTCGAATCAATTCTATTAGCTTATCAATAGCTTCATTTTCATCTATATTTGATAAGATAAGTTCTTGTCCTTTGTATAAACTAATGCGTCCTTTCCCGCTACCTACAAATCCGTAATCCGCATCAGCCATTTCGCCCGGTCCATTGACTATACAGCCCATTACTCCTATTTTTAAGTTGCTGAGATGAATGGTTTTTTCTTTGATTTTCTTTAATACTTCTTCTATATTGTAATTGGTACGTCCGCAAGAGGGACAAGCTATGTATTCGGCTTGACTGTGTCGCAATCCACATGCCTGTAAAATATACAAAGACAATTGATAAAGTTTTTCGTTTGAAAAAGCTCTATTAACCAACCATATCCCATCTACAAAACCGTCAACTGCCATACTGCCTATATCGCCGCTGATAGTAGCATAATAGCTTTCCCAATCCGTTTCGTCAGAGATGAATTTCCATATTATCGGGTTATGATAGTCTTTTTCTATCATTTGATTGACGTATTGTCTAAAGAAAAAAAGTTCATCGCTTTGATTGACTTCAAAAACAACTATATCACTTGGTTTTACATCAAATTCATCCTTGTATTTAACTGTTTTATAATTAAGCAGTTTTTGCTCTTCCATATCTTCCGTTAACAAATCAGTATGAGCGGAAACAACGATAGTTGCATTGCTCGATTTGTCAATCGGAAAAGTTGTTCGTTTGGTGTAAATGTAAGGATTATAATTGATTTTACGGCTTAATTTATCCGACAATTCGGTGGACTGTAATTTTCTATCGGCAAGAATTTTAGCAAAAGGAATTTCATTAACAGGCGATTCCGTAAGAGAAACACGAATAGTGTCGCCAATTCCATCGGCTAATAAAGGCAGTATTCCCACAGCCGATTTTATTCTTCCATATTCTCCGTCGCCCGCTTCGGTAAGCCCGATATGTATGGGGTAATTCCATGCTTTTTCGTCCAATAGGACAACCAATAAACGAACAGCTTGCAGCATTATTTTCGGATTGCTTGCTTTCATGGACAAGACCAAATTATGAAAATCAAAATCATTACAAATACCCACAAATTCCATTGCCGACATTGCCATGCCAAGCGGTGTATTGCCATATAAATGAATGATTCGCTGAGATAAAGAGCCGTGATTAATACCGATTCTAATAGCGGTTCCGTTTTGCTTACAGATACGCAACAAAGGATGCAAACGTTCGCTTACTTGTTCAATAAACAAATGAGTCGTATCGTAGGAAGCGTATAATTTTTCCGTTTTTTTATCGATATAATTTCCCGGATTAATACGTACTTTTTCCACATAATGAGCAGCTATCTCAGCTACTTTAGCATTGAAATGCACATCAGCAATAAGTGGAACTCGGCAATGCCTTTCAGTGAGTTTTTTTCTGATATTGGGAAGATTATTAGCATCTTTTATGCTGGGAACCGCCAATCGCACATACTCGGCTCCTGCATTGTATAAATCAATAATTTGTTGCACACATTTATCCGTATCAAGCGTCGAAACGTTTGTCATAGATTGTATGCGTATAGGGTATTCACCGCCCATGCAAAGCCCGCCGATATTGACGGTTTTTGTTTTTCTAGGTCGGTAAACAAAAGGCGAATCATTATAAAAATTCATATTTTGTATATCTATATGATTCTGCTTCATTGTTTTGGTCTTAAAAAAACATTTTCCGTAAAAGGCAATGCTTCTACGGAAAATAGTTCATGTTAGTCTTGTATTTATTTTTATTTAAAAATCAATTTTCCTTCTTTTTCATTGAGTTCGTAATCGCCGAATTCTTCAATGAATTTTTCTTTACCTATTACAATTGTTTCTTTCAAACCTTTAATAATAATTGCTTCAACGTTTTCAAGCACTTCGTCCCCTACTTGTAAGGTGTTAAAATAAACGATAGATCTATCGATAATAGTTCCGTCTTTATCGTCAATTGCTTTTTCTTTTAAATCGAAGTCGCCTACTGTAAAAATAGCTTCTTTTAAGAATTTCATTGCTTGGTCATAAGATATTTTTACCGTATCCGAATTGTTTTCTATTAAGAACTTAAAGGTTTTGCTATTCACATAACATGTTCCACGCGGACTTCCATTCACCATATCAATCGGAATGGAATTTTCCGTAATAATTTTCACTCTTCCTTCACCTGAGGCTACAGGTTTCACGCCTGTTTTAGGCACATAGTCATCGCGTAAAATAAGAAATTCGGTACGACGGTTCAAGTCGTGAGCTGCTTCTTGTTGATTTCTAGGAAGTGCATTGATATATTCAGGAGTCAACACGGTTCCTTTTTTAAACGTAATTCCTCTTGAAACAATATCTCTTTCTAATTTACGAGGAATACGCTCTCCATAACCTTTAGCTACTAAACGTTCGGGGTCTATTCCGAGAGAATCAACTAAGAAGTTAACACAAGATTGAGCACGACGTTGCGATAAGGTGTCGTTTGTCATAGGAATAGGTCTTACGTCGGTATGAGAACGTAATTCTATAACAAAAGTAGGGTTATCAACCATAATTTTATACAAACCCATTAAAGAATCTTGGTATTGAGGTAGTAAATACCATTCCGCTAAATCGTATAAAATATCGGGTAATAAAACAGGCTCTTTAGGTATAGGATTGATAATAAAATCACGTCTTAAGTCTTTACTTTCCGTTAATCCTACGGTTGTTTCTCTTCCTTTACTGTTTTCATTTTCATAATAACCTGTTTTTTGTACGTTCATATCGTAAGTTACATTCATCAAGATTTTCAGTTTATCAAAATGATAATAGCCTCTTATGTCCGTTTTTGTTTTATAAGAAGTTCCATCCGTTCCTACTATAGTTACCGTTGCACCGTCAACATACTGACGTGTTACACTATCTTTTACAAAACCTGAAAGAGTAAACATAATGGGTCTTAATTTAAAAATCCATATATCGTCTTCTCCTCTTCCTCCGGGTCTATTGGATGTAAAATATCCTTTTTCTATGTATGGAAATCCCGTTAAATTATCAAGTACTACCGAATTATCAAAAATAATTCCATAATCATCTGCTTCCGAATTGATAGGATATTTTAAGTTTTCGGCTTTTGTCCATCCGTCTTCTCCTTCTTTATGAGAAACAAAAATATCGTAACCTCCCAATCCCACATGACCTTTTGATGCAAAATACAAACTCGTATCATTAACAAGAGTTGGGAACATATCATGGTCATAGCTGTTTACATTGCTTCCCAAATTAACGGGAGTATCAAACGGTCTGTTTTTTTTCGAACGAGTTGCTTTCCAAATATCATAACCTCCCAATGTACCCGGCATATCAGAGACAAAATACAAGGTTAATTCATCGTCTGTTATTGCAGGATGAACATAATCAAAACTATCGGGTCCTAATTCTATCATTTGAGGTTCATCCCAAGACCTTCCCTTCTTTTGTGCTTGATATATTTTACAATAAGAAATGGTCTTTTTCTCATCTAAACATCTTGTAAAATAAATAGTTGTTCCTTTAGGATTAAAAACGGCTTCTCCTTCATTGGCAGGAGAATTAATAATTCCGGCATCTTCAAAAGATACGGGATTAGTCCATTCTCCGGGGAAATCAACTTTTTTACTTTTTGGGCGATTAGAAACATAAAGATCCGAAAATGATTGACCCGACCAAGCATCCTCTTTTTTTCCGGTACTTCCTTCTCTTGAAGAAGTAAATACAATTTGGTTTTGCTTATTCGGCACTCCCCACATGGGCGACCAGTCGCTACGAGGCGTATTGAAACGCTTGAAATTCTCCACTTCATGACGTGTCGGATTGTTAATCCATTCCGGCGCTATTTTACAAGCTTCAATACGTCCTGCTATACGCGGATCGTCAGGTTTTGCTTTTTGGTAATTCTCATAATATTTTAAAGCCGTAGGATAATCTTTCTCTGCACGAAATATATCAGCTAAACGCAAATATATCAACGGATTATCTTTTTGATAATTTACTTTTTCCAAACGCAAATATTGTTGTTTAGCTTGTTTGGTTCTTCCCGACATGATATAACACTCTGCCATACGGAACATAATTCTACGCTTTTCTACAGGATTTCTTTTGACCTTTCCATAGGCTTTTTTATACATTTCTGCTGCCAAATTGTATTGAAATGTATTGAATGCCTTGTCAGCATCGGCAGCAACTCCGGCTTTTTGTGCGTAAGTAGTAAAACATACAGATAGCGATAACAAGCTAAAAACAAAGACCTTACATATTTTTATCATGATATTATTCCATTTAATTTCTAATTTGCTAAAATAACAAAAAAAAACATATATTTTGCATTTTTATACAAAATATTTTATAAAACAGATTGCTTTACACATTTTATGATTTTTAAACATTTAATTAACAATATTTTAATTGAAACGTATAGCATCAACAATTTGAATTTTACGAGCAACAAAATAAGCCGGGAATAGTAAAACAAACAAACTGATTGAGAAAACAACTCCATTGACCAATAATAAATGCTGCCATTCAACACTTATGGGAACGTAAGACATATAATAATTTAAGGGATCCAGTGCAATTAAATGATAAGTGTATTGAATGTAACACAATAGCAATCCTACTCCATTGCCTATTAGCATTCCTTTTAGTAAAATATTTCCGGTAATATTCAGGAAAACATTTCGAATACTCACATTATTACATCCTATTGTTTTCAGTATTCCTATGGTTGGAATTTGCTCTAAAATCATGGTTAATTGAGTAGACATTAAAGAGATACAAATAACAATAATTATCAGTATTAAAATCACCAAAATATTTTGGTCGAACAAACCTATCCAATTGAAAATATCTTTATTACGACTAACAACGCTTTGAGCAATTAAATCATAGGGAATAATAGCATTAATGGCATGGGTACTTACTTCCAACTGATTAAAATCTTTTAAGGTAATCTCAAATCCATCTATTTGACTATCTGTCCAATCATTTAATTTCTGTATATGTTTTATATCACAAAAAGCGATGGATTTATCATAATTAGCCATATCTGTTTGATAGATACCAACCACTTTTAAAACACGCTGACGAGGCGGATCTTGCACAAAATAAAGTTGCATTTTACTGCCGATATCTAAGTGTAGCCTATTAGCAATTGTTTGTGAAATCAGCACTTCATTGGAAGTAAGGCTATCGTTCAGGTTTAATAAACGTCCCTTTTTTAAATTCTTCTGAAAAAACTCCAAGTCATACCCTACCCCAACTCCTTTTAAAACAATTCCATCTATTTCATTTCTAACCTTTACAATACCGGCTTTCATAGCATAGACTTGTATATGTTTTACATTGTTTAAAGCGGTAATTGCCGATAAATAAGCCGGTTCTTTATCAATAGGCGTTTTTTTATAGGATTCGTTATTGTCATTATAGCTAATCTCAACATGAGAGCCAAATCCGATTATTTTATCACGTATTTCTTTCCGGAAACCCGTTGTAATTGCAAAAACCAATATCAATACGCAAACACCTAATGCAACGCTACAAACGGATATCGTAACTATCGGTTTTGAAAAACGATTTTCTTTGTTTTTAACGATTTTTCGTGATATAAAATTACTAAGACTCATTCTTAAATTTTTATTTCAACCAAATAGTAAAACCGGTTTTAATAACCGGCGATGTTAATACATTTTCATCCGGACGATTGGAAATATTATATAAAATCAATACGTAAACAGCAAACTTATTGGTACTTTTTTGATAAAAACCTCCTCCAAGCAACAGATTATTAGACCATAAACGATGAGGGTCCATTACATTCTTTTTCCAAAAATTATCATAATTTAATAATTGATATTCAGCATGTACACATAAAAATTTCAGAAAATAAGCCTCTGTAAACACACTCCCGCCTGCAATATGAGATGATGCAATAGAAGCATTTGTTACATCTCTAAAATGATAAAACATATAGGTAAATCCTAAACCGGCAGCAAACCAATCCACAGGATGATACGCTATATGAGGCGATAATTCTATATTGATAATAGAGGGTGTAAACGATAGCCCAAAATTTCCACCTACCGAAAGTTTACTTAGCCAGTCGTAATATCTGATTTTAGAAGTGTCTTTTACTATCGGAGATTTATAATAGGTAACATCATCGGATTGAGCCTGTAAAGCAGGAAAGTGATAAAACACAAAAAACAGTAAAACAACGATATATTTATAAGACTTCATTATTAATATTAATATGTAATTATTTAACGTAGATTAAAAAAAAATGTTATATTACTATATTGCAAAATAGATAAAAGCTGTCTGATACAATTTTTTATACTAAATTTTCTTTTTTATCTGACAAATAATGAAAAGAAAAAAGAATAAGATGGGAAACTAACAAGTAGATTGATTAATTTTGATTTTTATCGGTTAATGGTAAAAATTAATAAAAAACTCTCCTTGTTATAACAATATTTTGTATTTTTGCACTAAAATAATTTTTTATAATAATAAATTAAAATAACAAGTGAGAAAATTTACTAATACATCATTGATTTTTTCTTTATTATTTTACATTGCTACTGCTTATGCACAAAAGAATTCCATAGAAGTAACCGGTAGCCTTTTCAATCAGCTAATAAAAACAAGCGTTGATTGTGAATTAGCTAAACTAATGCTAAGCCAATCCGACGATTCATCTGTAGTTGATTTATTTGATAGTTATAAAAATCAACCTTTAAACACACAAACACTTGCCGATATCTACTTCGATTATTCTGCCGATGTTGCCACCTTATATTTTTTACAAAGGATTTATCAATATCCTCAAAATAAAGAAATACAAGACAGCTATTATCATTACATCAATCAATTGAATAACAACAATCCGAACAATTTGTTGTCGTGTTTAAAACAGTATTATATTGTTTTTATTCCGGGATTTGCCTATAAAGATTTTCCAAGTACGGGTGCTAATTTTAAACGACAACGTAAATTATTAACATCTTACGATATAGATAATTGTCTTATTAAAACTAAACAATGGGATGCGGTAGAAGTTAATGCTGAAATAATAGCAGAACAACTGAAAACTATTTGTCAACATCACGACAATATTATCCTTATAAGTGCCAGCAAAGGTAGTTTAGAAACAGCAGTTGCAATAAGTGAATTGCTCGATAAACAAGAGTCTGAAAATATAAAAGCGTGGATTAGTGTCGCGGGTATATTAAGAGGTTCCCCTATTGCCGATTATTTTCTAACTCCATCTAAATCATCTCTTTCCAAATTCTTTCTTTTTACAAAAGGAAAAAGAATAAATACACTCCAATCAATGAGCTATAGAGAAAGAAGAAAAACTTTTGACAATTTCACTTTTCCTCAACACATTAAAATTATTCATTACCTTGCCGCACCCTTGGCATCACAAATACGCCATAAAATTAAAAACCGCTACAACTATATGTTGCCTTTAGGACCCAATGACGGCATTATGCCCTTAGCAGATCAAATTTGCGGTAAAAGTTTCATTATTTCAGAATTAGGTTGTGATCATTATTTCAAGCATCCCGATATTGATGTTAAGAGCTTGTCTATTCTATTATGCTGTGTTAAATCAATTGAAAATTAATATACTATAAAATCTGTGAAACAATAATTATTATGAGAAAAATATCATTTACATTCATCGTTTTGTTTTTAATTACACAAAAACAATTTGCTCAATTTGTACAAGAACCCCTTCCCTACCCTTATGATGCCCTTGAACCTTATGTAGATGCACAAACCATGCAAATACATTACGGCAAACATCACCTTGCTTATATTAACAATCTAAACGCAGGGTTAAAAGCCATCAATATGGAAAAAAAGACAGATATAATAGACATTTTAAACCATGTATCTTCTTATAATGTCACTATCAGAAACAATGCCGGCGGACATTACAATCATGCTTTTTTTTGGACTTTGTTGGGACCTGAAAAAAATTTAATGCCTTCAGAGAAGTTAGAAAAAGCTATCAATAAGCAATTTGGCAGTATGGATAAACTTAAAGAACAATTTATCAATGAAGGGATGATGCGTTTTGGTTCGGGTTGGGTTTGGCTTATCGTTGATGCTAACGGAAATCTTGCTATTACTTCCACTCCTAATCAAGATAATCCGCTAATGGACGATGCTCCGGTAAAGGGTAAACCCATTCTAAGCATTGATGTGTGGGAACATGCTTATTATTTGAAATATCAAAATAAACGAAAAGATTATTTATTAGCAATTTGGCAAGTTATTAATTGGAAAAAAGTAAGCGAATACTATGATGAAATTACTCAGTAGCAGACAAATAATATTCTGCTATTACAACTAAATAGCAAGTGTTAATTATTTATTAAAAAAAAATGAACATATCTTATAATAAATGGAAATGGGCACTCTTCATTGGGACAATTATTATATTCTTGGCAATTATATGGTATTCCAATGTTATTATTGACGATATTGCAAAAGAAGAACGAAATAAGATTAAAATATGGGCAAATGCTATCCATAAAAAAGCAAGTCTTATAAAATACACCAACGAATTTTTCAAAACAATACAAAAAGAAGAGCAATACAAAGCTAATATTATGGCAAAAGCATTTCAACGTATCAACAATGCTTCGCCCTATGAAGATATTTCTTTTTACTCGGAACTTATATCGGAAAACAAATCTATTCCATATATACTCACTGATAAACAAGGGAATATATCGGCTATAAAAAATTTAGACTCTGCTTATTTAAAAACCATCGATACGCCCGAAAAACTTTTCAAAGTAATAAAAGAAGAAAATTACGGAGTAATACCTATCAACTATTATAAAAATCATTACATTTATCTATACTATAAAGAATCTTATATTTACTCTCAGCTCCGTGAGGTATTTAACGATATAGTGGAAAGTTTCCTTTCCGAAATTGTTGAAAATTCATCAAGTATTCCTGTTATTGTAACCGATTCGAGCAAAAAAAATGTAATTGCTTACGGAAATATCGATACGTTAATATTGACTTCTCCTGAACGCTTAGCAGAAACCATTGCATTAATGGAATATGAAAATTCGCCCCTAAAGATTTCTCTTGGCGAAAACAACGATGGTTATGTTTTTTATCAAGGCTCTTATTTATTAAAAAGATTGCGTATATTCCCTGTTATTCAATTTGTTTTAGTTCTGATTTTCTTTACTGTAGCCTATTTCCTATTCAATTACGCATGGAAGTCGGAACAGAATCAAGTATGGGTAGGCATGTCGAAAGAAACGGCTCATCAATTAGGAACGCCCTTGTCTTCTTTGTTAGCTTGGTTAGAATTGCTACGCGCCGAAAACGTTGACCATAACATCTTAAGCGAAATGGAAAAAGATATTTCACGATTAGAAACTACGGCACAACGTTTTTCAAAAATAGGTTCCATGCCGAGTTTAAAAGTGGAAAACATTCAAGAAGTGATTCGAAATTTTATTGAATATTTTAAAGATAGGACTTCTGAAAAAATTAAATTTAAACTAAAACTTCCTGAAAATGACATTTTCATCAATATTAACAAGTATCTTTTCGAGTGGGTAATAGAAAATTTATGCAAAAATGCTGTTGACGCAATGGATGGACAAGGAACCATTACCATTACTTTAATAGAAGAAAAAAGACATGTATACATAGAAGTTCAAGATACGGGAAAAGGAATAAACAGCAAATATCAGAAAAAAATATTTAAACCGGGTTTTACAACTAAAAATAGAGGCTGGGGATTAGGGCTAACACTTTCATTAAGAATAATTAAGAATTACCATAAAGGAAAGATTAATGTCAAAAAATCTACCTCTAATAAAGGAACAACTTTTAGAATAAAATTAAAAAAGTAAATTTATTGATATTTTTAAATAAAAAAAATGTAATTTTGCAAAAAATTCAACATAAATATAACAATATAAACTAATTCATTTATAAATACATAACAATAATTCATTCACTCAACAATTAGCAACATGAAAAAATATTTTCTTTTAACAATTATTTCATTTCTGCTGTTTTCCTTTACTTACGGACAAAAAAAAGAAAAAATAATTGTCATTAAATCGACAGAACATCAAGCAGAAAGGCTGTATAATGATGCAGTAAAAAGTTATGAATCAAAACAATATGCAGAAGCCATTGATTTTCTTAATCAATCTCTGAAAATCAACGATAGCCTTGCAACTTCTTATCACTTATTGTCTATTATACAGCAAGAGATGGGAAACAAACAAGCTGCTATTCAAACTTTGCAAACCTACAGCAAAGCCACTCACCACAAAGATACAGCGGCATATATGATAGCACAAGTATTTTACGGAGATAATAATTTAGATTCTGCGTCTTCTTATTTAAACTATTGCATATCTAAAAACCCCTCTTATTTCAATGCTTTGTATTTGCTTGGAAATATAAACTTTGAGCAAGAGAAATACAATGATGCTATTAGTAATTACACGAAAGTAATAAACATAAGCACTACTTCGGCAGACGCTTATAATGACAGAGCAAGCGCTAAACGTATGTTGGAAAAATACGATGAAGCCATTGAAGATTATAATATGGCTATTACTCTCAAGAAAAATGTTCTTTTTTATAATAATAGAGGAAGTGCTAAAATGAAATTAGAAAAATACGATGAAGCCATCGAAGATTATACGACCGCAATCCTATTAGACTCTAATTGTTATCAGGCTATCAATAACAGAGGTGTTGCAAAAATAGAAAAGAAAGATTACAAAGGTGCGATTGAAGACTTCAACTTATGTGTAAAAAGGAAAAAAGATTATTATGCAGCTATCAATAACAGAGGCATCGCCTATTATAAAAATAAAAGATACAAAGAAGCCATTGAGGATTTCAATTTCATCCTATCCGTGAATCCTTCGGAAGCATCAGCCTATTTGCACAGAGGCAATACAAAAGAAATGCTAAGAGACAATGAAGGTGCATGCAGCGATTGGAAAAAAGCTGCCGAATTAGGCATCGAAGAAGCCAAAGGTTATGTAAAGAAACAATGTGAAAAACAATAAATAAAGTATTCATTCTCAAATTATAAGTTATAATGAAAAAGATAATTTCCACTATTATTATACTGAGTTTTTACTCCTTTCTTTTTTCTCAAAATACAAGTTTTACCAAAGCATCATTTCCTGAAAAAGGAAAAGAATTAAAAGCTGCTCTCAAAAACATCAAAAAAGGAAGTAAAGCTTTTGATAAAGAAGCAGATTACAGAAATGCCGCTTTTTATTTCCTGAAAGCCAATGAATTTAACCCTAATAATGCCGAGTTAAATTATAAAATCTTCTTGTGTTATAATCATCTTAGAAAAAAAGAAGAAGGATTTACTTATTTAGACAAAGCATTCAACTTAGATTCAAATCTTAATGCCGATATCACATTTTATAGAGGCACTATGCATCACTACTACTGCAATTTTGATACAGCTATTTACTATTATACGATTGCCAGTACTATGAGAGAGCAAGCCGTAAAACATATCAAGGAATGCAATACAGGTAAACAATTGCTTGAAAACGAAGTACGCTGCTTTATCGACAATGTCGGCGAAAACATCAACTCTAAAGCCGATGATTATCATCCTATCATTACTGCCGATGGAAAAACCATGTATTTTACTTCGCGAAGAGAAGGCAAGGGCATTAAGCTTGCCTATGATGGACGCTATTACGAAAATATTTATGTGTCGACAAAAAATGAAAACAATCAATGGACTAAAGCAACATTAGTAAGCGAACTTAATGCATCTGAAGAACATAGCGCAGTTCAANGATTGTCGAACGATGGTCAAAAAATCATTATTTATCGTGGCGATAACAACGGAGACCTTTTCGAATCAGAAAAAAGAAAAGGTAAATTTTCTAAACCTAAATCCATAAAAGAAGTCAATAAGAATGGTTATCATGAGACATCAGCCTCCTACTCTTTTGATAATAAAACCTTGTATTTCTGTTCTGATCGTAAAAACGCCGATGACAAACACGATATCTATAAGATAACCAAAAACATGAAAGACAAATGGGAAAATATAGAAATTTTGAGTAACATTATCAATACGAATGAAGACGAACGGACTATATTTGCACATCCGGACGGAAAAACGATTTATTTTAGCTCAAACGGACACGATGGAATGGGTGGCTACGACATTTATTCTTCTACCTTCGAAAATGGAAACTGGACCAAACCCGTCAATTTGGGCTATCCTATCAACACACCTGGCGATGATGGACATTTTGTAATTACTGCCGATGGAAAATACGGTTATTACTCATCCGATAAAGCAGGAGGATATGGTGGCTCCGACATTTACATGATTACTTTCCTTGGACCTGAAAAATTGTTTGTCTATAATACGGAAGATAACTTATTAGCTAATACAGGAAAATCATTTCTCCATACTAAATCTATTAAATCTATTGAATTAGAACCACCTAAATTAACTTTATTAAAAGGAAAAGTAATAGACGAAGACACCAAAGAACCTCTTTTTTCCAACATTGAGTTGTACGATTTAAATACGGATGAGCTGTTAGCCACTTTTGAATCGGACGAAGAAACAGGACGGTTTTTACTTTCACTACCTTCCGGAAAAAACTATAGCGTTAACGTAAAAGCAGAAGGATATTTATTCTTATCTCAAAACTTTAATCTTCCCGATTCTGCAAGCTATCAAGAAATAGAGCAAACCATAGAATTGAAAAAATTAGTGGTGGGAAAAGAAATTGTACTTAACAATATCTTCTTTGAATTCAACAAAGCAACGCTTTTAAAAGAGTCGAAAATTGAATTGGATAACGTATATAAATTATTGACAGACAATCCTAATATCTACGTTGAGATTTCGGGACATACCGACAATGTCGGTTCGGCAAACTATAATAAAAAGCTCTCACAAGAAAGAGCAAATTCTGTGGTTAATTATTTAATAGAAAAAGGAATTACCAAAGATAGATTAACGGCTGTCGGTTATGGTTTTGACAAACCCATTGCACCCAATACCACCGAAGAAGGTCGTCAGAAAAACAGACGTACGGAATTTAAAATTGTAAAATTATAAAACGCTAACAATAGCGTTTTATAAACTTAACATTCAGAGTATCTGTTAAAGAAATTCTGAATGTTATTTTTTTAAGCAATGATATGTGTTCCGCTATTCGGTTTTCCTAAGGATTCGGCTTCCGTAATGATACATTTTTTACCGCCATTTTCAATAAAATAAATACCGGCTCGTATCTTTGGTGCCATCGAACCTTCGGTAAAATGACCTTCGGCTAAATATTGTTTTGCCTCAGCCACAGTAATAGTATCCAAGGATTTTTCGTTGGATTTGCGAAAATTAATACATACTTTAGGTACATCCGTTAAAATATAGAACTCATCAGCTTTGATATTGACTGCCAATAATGAAGAAGCCAAATCTTTGTCTATCACAGCATCAATTCCTTTTAATTCTCCTTTATCCGTCTTATAAACAGGGATGCCGCCCCCACCGACGCTTACCACAATATAGCCTTTACTAACCAAATCTTTTACCGCATCTTGATTATTGACATAAAGAGGTTTAGGCGAAGCTACTACCCTTCTCCAACCGTTTCCTTTGGGATCTAAAGCGAAGGTGTAAGAAGGATTTTTTTGTTGGATACTATCTTTCTGCTCATCGGTGTAGTATAAGCCTATGGGTTTAGTAGGATGTTGAAATGCTTTGTCTTCTTTATCTACAACTACCTGTGTTACAAGTGTAAGAATATTTTTATCTATATTGTATTTGTTTAACACATTTTTAAATTGCTGTTCGATTAGGTAACCTATAAATCCTTGGGAATAAGCACCACAAATATCCATCGGCATTTCAGGGATACCGTACATCTTCTCGCCCGCATCAACTTGCAATATAATATTCCCTACTTGGGGACCATTTCCATGCCCTATAACAAGATGATAATCCTGCTTGAGTAACTCTAACAAACTTTCGCATGTTTTAAACACATTGACTTTTTGTTGTTCAATAGTTCCTCTTTCTCCTGCTCTTAATAAAGCATTGCCTCCAAAGGCTATAACTGCTAATTTCTTCATATAGAATTTTTTAAATTATACTTTTTTGGAAAGCAAAAGTACATTTTTTTTATCAGCAAAACTGTAGAAATTTTCTTTTTTTTTCAAAAAAACAGATATCGTACTTAGAACTGATATTTTTACTTTCAAAGATGCCGTACTACTTTATTCTTATTTTTTTCTCAATGCAAATGCCAATCTTTCCGCTAACTGAAACAATAGGTCTGTAAATAAGATTTTTGCATTCACATTTGTTTCAATATGTTGTATGGCATCATTGAAATATCTATAAAAAACCGGTCCGGTCGAAGCATTGATATAATGTTGAAACTTAGTAATAAATTCTTTTTCTTCAAGGCTATATTTTAATATAGTGTCCAAATCGTAGTTCCATATAATACATTTTCGTATAAATGCAATGCCGTATCGTAAAAAGTCTTTTTGTCGCTCTCTTCCAAAATCTTCCATCATTTTAATAAAATTAGTTACTTTACTAAAATCCAATGATGGTGATTGAATGGATAATAAATAAACCAAACGCATCAGTTGAACAAAAATCTCTAAATTTTCATTTTTACTATCCTCTTCTATATTGTACTGAAATGCAGCTATAAGATTGTTTTCAGAGCAAAAAGCCACCTTTTTAGCCGTTTCCATATCGTAGTTTTTTTTCTCCATTAGAACTTTTTCCAATTCACTAATTGACAAAGCATTTACCTTAGTTAATTGGGCTCGTGAGAGGATGGTATCAAGCATTTTTTCTTGTTTATCGCTTACCAATAAAAAGAGTGTTTTACCATCGGGTTCTTCCAAAGTTTTCAGCAGTCTGGGGGCGCTATCATAACGTAATTTATCTGCCATCCATATAATAAACACCTTATATTCCGACTCATAAGGTTTCATAGAGGCTTTGTAGATAATCTCTTCCGTATCCCTTACGTTAATAATGGCTTGTTTTTTTTCTATATTGATTTTTTCATACCAATCTTGTTCATCAAATAAGGCATTGGTTTCCAACACAATTTCCCTCCATTCAGCATGAAAATCAGAGCTTTTAGCATCAGTTTTTATGGTATCATTGGTAGCATTGGGAAAATAAAAATGCAAATCGGGATGTGCTAAATGTTGGTACTGAATACAAGATGTACATATTCCGCAAGAATCGGTTGCCGTACGATTATGACAGTTAATATATTGAGCATAAGCAATGGCTAAAGCAAGCACATGCGAACCTTCTACTCCTAAAAACAATTGAGTATGACTAACTCTTTGGTTTTTAACTGTAAAAAGTAGTTTATTTTTAATTTCATCGCTGACATAAACGTCCGAAAAAAGCATGTTCTTAATTCTAAATAACCGTTAATAATTTTTTCAACAAAGTACGAAGTATCGGTTCTGCTTTTGCAGCTTCTTCCAATACCATTTCGTGTGATATTTTTTGCGTATCATTTTCTCTCCATATATCGGTAATTACTGAAAAACCAACACATTTCATTCCTGCATGACGTGCAACTATGGCTTCCGGAACTGTTGACATACCTACGCAATCGCCACCTAAGCGATAAAACATTTTGTATTCGGCAGGCGTTTCATAGGTAGGACCCGGAACGCCTACATACACTCCTTTTTTCAATGAAATATTAGCTTGTTTTGCAATGGCTTCTATTTTTTTTATTATCTGTTTATCATATACTTCGCTCATATCAGGAAAGCGATCGCCCAAAGTATTTTCATTTTTTCCTCGCAATGGATTATCGGGAAAGAAATTAATATGATCATCAATAACTACGATATCGCCAATATTAAAACCGGGGTTCATACCACCTGAAGCATTCGATAAAATAAGCACTTCAACTCCTAAAGCTTTCATTATTCTGATAGGAAATGTAATTTGCTTCATATCATAGCCTTCATAATAATGAAACCGACCCTGCATCGCAATAATAGGTACGCTGTTTAAAGTACCGAACAGCAAATTTCCTTGATGTCCTTCGACCGTTGATACGGGAAAGTTAGGAATATCTTTATAAGGTAATCGATGCTTTATTGTCATTTCATCGGTAATGGTATTCAATCCACTCCCCAAAACAACAGCAATTTTAGCTTCTACTGTAAGATTTCGACGAATATAATCTACTGTACTATTGATAGCTTTCAACATATTCTTTTATTTTATTATCAAAGTTTTCTTTGTATTTTTCATGAAAATCGACTGCAATAGGTATGTAATGAATGGGCATGGAGAATGCAAGTTCTTTAATTGAATCTTCCAATAAACGGACAGCATCTTTTTCCGTTGTAATCACTGTTTTGTGAGGAGATATACAACGACTCAACAAGTATTGCAATTCCATCATATCTTTCTTAGTATATTGATGATGGTCTCTGCATGTATATATCTGAATATCTTTGTATTTTTCTTTAAAATATTGAATTAAAGGGTAAGGGTTATAAATACCTGTAAAGACAACTACACTTTTAGGTTCTTCTATTTGCATTTTAGCTAAAGTAGTAAAAGGCACCAAATTACCATAACGTATAAAAGAGAAAAACACCTGTTGATGAGGCAAGGGTTTTAATTTATCCAAGGTTATTCGTTCATCTATAGGCGAAATAACCGAAGGAGATTTTGTTATAATAATTATATCGGCTTCTTTTGCTGCCGCTACCGACTCGCGTAAGTTTCCCGATGGAAAAACATAGTCGTCTGCATATAAATTGTAATAATCTGTTAATAAAATATTTAAACCTGCTTTTAACCTCAAATGTTGATAAGCATCGTCTAAAACAATTACATCTACTTCAGGTAGTTTTTCATATATCTTTCTTACACCTTCTACCCTATTTTCTGATACGGCAACGGCTAATGAAGTATATTTTTTATAATATAAATAAGGTTCATCACCAATTGAAGTACTTGAAGAAAAAGAATCGGCAAACATAAATCCATTGGTTTTTCTTTTATAGCCCCTACTCAATATTGCCAATTGATATTTGCTCGATAACAATCGTATTAAATATTCCGTATGCGGGGTTTTTCCGGAACCTCCCATACATAAATTGCCCACACAAATAATAGGTTTTTGAAAAGTAACCCTTCTTTTTCCTCCATTAGAGTTATAAAATTTGCGTCTTATGGTCATAAGTAATGACCATAACATAGAAATAGGATAAAAAAATATTTTTCGCATTTTTTATAACTTCCTTATTATAAGGTTATTTTATTAAACAAAAAGATAAACTCATAAAATTGTTTTTACAAATGCTAAAATAATACTTTTTTTTTATATTTTTGAACATTATTTAACAATATTCGTAATAAATATGAAAATAAAAGATATCCTTCATTTTTTAGAAGAATTAGCCCCCTTAAGTTATCAAGAAAGTTATGATAATTCAGGATTAATTACCGGAGATCCGGAGCAAGAATTTATAAAAGGACTTATTTGTTTAGATGCTACCGAAAATGTATTAGAAGAAGCAATACAATTAGGTTGTAATTTGATTATTTCACATCATCCTGTTCTATTTCATGCTATCAAACAAATTACCAACCGCACTCCAACAGAGCGCATCTTAAAAAAAGCCATCAAACATGATATAACAATTTATGCTATGCATACGAATTTAGATAATGTGCATCATGGTGTAAATGCTGCTTTTTCGGAAAAGCTCCAACTACAAAACACTAAAATATTAAAAGAAAAAAAACAATTATTAAAAAAAATCATTACTTTTACCCCTATCGAACATGCTGATAATGTAAGAAATGCTTTATTTGATGCCGGAGGCGGTCATATTGGAAAATACGACAGCTGTAGTTACAATACAGAAGGTAAAGGCAGCTTTAGAGCTTCCAACGAAGCACATCCTTATGTGGGAAAAATAGGAGAACTACATTTTGAAAATGAAATACGTATCGAAATGATTTTCCCTGCTTTCAAAGAACAAACTATGATTTCGGCTTTAATGTCATCTCATCCCTATGAAGAAGTCGCCTATGATATTTATCAATTGGATAATTCACATTCCTTAGTCGGTTCAGGCATGATTGGCGAACTCAAAAACGAAATGAGCGAAACATTTTGCTTAAATTATATAAAAGAAAAAATGCAGTTACAACTTCTTCAACATAGCAAGCTATTGAATAAAACCATAAAAAAAGTAGCACTTTGTGGTGGAAGCGGAGCTTTTTTAATCCCCGAAGCTGTACGGCAACAAGCTGATATATTTATCACTGGCGAAATAGGTTATCACGATTTTCTTACTTATTCCGACGATATACTTTTAGTAGCCATAGGGCATTATGAAAGCGAAATCGCAATAAAACATTATTTATATCAAAAACTAATTAAAAATTTTAGTAATTTTGCAAGTTCGAAGACAGAAGCTACATCTATTTTTTATTTAAAATAACTTCTTATCTTTTAACATTTTAACTGAATATCAATTATAATAAAATATTATTAAAACACATCTAATATGGAAACGAAACCCAAAGATAGCACAAATATAGACGCAACAAATTTAGATACTGAATCTATTATCAAGAAAACAGTAGAAGATAATTTGACATCTTTATATAAATTACAACTTATTTACTCTAAAATTGATAAAATTCGTGTCATCAGAGGTGAATTACCTTTGGAAGTAAGAGATTTAGAAGATGCGTGTTCAGGCATAACCATACGTATTAATAAATTTAAAGACATGATTAACGATTTTCAGGCTCAAATTGAGGAAAAACAACAAATCATGAAAAAAGCCAATGCGTTAATCTTAAGATACAAAGAACAATTAGAAAATATAAAAAATAATCGCGAATTCGAAGCTTTAACTAAAGAAATTGATTATCAAAATTTAGAAATTCAATTATCTGAGAAGAAAATTAAAGAATTTAATATTAAAATTACTGAAAAACAAGAGGAAATCGGTAATTTAGAAAATGAATACAATATATTTAAACAAGAGTTAGAACAAAAAGAAACCGAACTTAATACCATTATTGCAGAAACTAAAAAAGAGGAAACTTTATTATTAGATAAAATTAAACAACTAGAAGAAAGTATTGAACCTCGTTTGGTAAATGCATTTATGCGTATTCGCAATAGCATGAGAAATGGCTTATCGGTTGTCAAAATAGAAAGAGACGCTTGCGCCGGATGCTTTAGTAAAATTTCTCCACAACGTCAATTGGATATTCGTATGCATAAAAAAATCATCGTTTGTGAATTTTGCGGACGTATCTTAGTCGATGATGAAATAGCTTCAATTTCAGAAGATTTATTAAAAGACATTCTTTAGAATAAAAAACTATAACTCAACATATGATGTCTGGAAATCAACTGGGCGTTTTATTTAGTTTAACCACTTTTGGCGAAGCACACGGCAATGCCGTAGGGGGAATTATTGACGGATGTCCCGCAAACTTAAATGTTGATTACGAGCTTATTGAAAAAAAAATAAAAGCCAGACAAACCGCCAATTTCACTTTTAACTCTCAACGCAAAGAACCCGATAAAGTAGAATTTCTTTCAGGCATTAATAAGGATAAAACAAATGGTTTTCCTATTGCATTTATTATAAAAAATAAAGATGTGAATTTATCTCATTACATAGAAAATCAAGATGTACTGAAACCTTCTCATGCCCATTATACTTATTGGAAAAAATATGGTACCGACAACGCTTTAGGAAGCGGTAGAGCATCAGCAAGAGAAACCATTGCTCGCGTTGTAGGCGGTTGTTTTGCAATGATGTTATTACGTCAGTTGGGTATTGAAATCTATTGTTTTACTTCGCAAATAGGAAATATCAAAACAAGAAAAATAAAAAAACCTAATCGTAATATCATTCAATCCAATCCATTATACTGTCCTTGCACAACAACTTATGAAAAAATGATGGATTATCTACAACAAATTCAATCTGAAAAAGATACAATAGGAGCAAAAGTAAGTTGTATCGTTGAAAATGTACCTATAGGAATGGGCGAACCTGTGTTTGATAAACTAAATGCCGATTTGGCAAAAGCTATGCTAAGTATTCCTGCCGCTAAAGGAATTGAATTTGGAAGCGGATTTAGAGCAGTAAGCATGAAAGGAACAAAACATAACGATATATATAACACTAATTTTCAAACAAAAAACAACTATTCGGGAGGCATACAAGGAGGAATCAGCAACGGTGAAGACATCTGTTTTTCAATAGCTTTCAAACCTATTCCTTCCATTATGCAAGACCAACAAAGTATAGATACAAAAGGAAATAATAAAATATATAAAGCCGGAGGCAGACATGATGTATGCGTAGTACCACGCGTAATACCTATAGTAGAAGCCATGACTGCTTTGGTTTTAGCAGATCATTTATTACGTTTTAACGCTTATAAAAACACCATTGTATGAAAAAAATAGAAGAAATTGAAAACGAAATAATCGAAGAATTTGCATGTTTCGACGAATGGATGGACAAATATAACTATATCATTGAATTAGGAAAATCATTGCCCATTATTAGTGATGAATACAAAACAGAAGCCTATTTAATTTCAGGATGTCAGTCAAACCTTTGGCTACATGCCGAATACAAAGACGGACTTATCTATTTTAAAGCCGATAGCGATGCTATTATTACCAAAGGAATTGTTAATCTTTTAATTCGAGTACTTTCAGGACAATCGCCCGACGATATCATTAAAGCCGAATTAACTTATATAGATACCATCGGTTTGAAAAATCACTTGTCTCCTACCCGCTCTAACGGATTGGTATCTATGATTAAGCAAATAAAATTATATGCTATTGCTTTTAAAGATAAAGAAAAAAAATCATGAAACGAACATGCTAAATTAATTTTAACACATGAAAAGCAAAGAAGCTTTAAAAAATGACATTATCAATGTTTTAAAACAAATTTATGATCCTGAAATTCCTATTAGCATTTGGGACCTCGGATTGATATACGATATATCCTTCCAAAATAACAAAGAAGTAACTATCACGATGACATTAACGGCTCCCAATTGTCCGGAAGCCGAAAACTTACCTGCTACAATACAACAGCAAATCAAAAATATCCCCGAAATTGAAAAAGTAACTATCCAACTAACCTTTTCACCTCCTTGGAGCATGAACAAACTTTCTGATGCGGCAAAATTAGAATTGGGTTTTCTATAAACAAAACCCATAAAAACCTAATAATTAAATAATAAAAGAAAACATTCCGTTGCTTTTTTCAAGTCTGACATCCTTCGATTATTATGCCTATTTATTTTTCTGAAAATACTAATATCTTTTTTATTTTTCACTTTTTTTTAGTACTTTTGCAAAGTATATTTCATATTTATTTTAATGGGAAATTTTATAGTATCAGCAAGAAAATACCGACCCTCAACATTTAAAACGATAGTGGGGCAAGACTCTATTACAACTACTTTAAAAAATGCTGTAAAGTCTAATCAAGTCGCACAGGCTTTTTTATTTTGTGGTCCTCGTGGAGTCGGCAAAACGACTTGTGCACGTGTTTTAGCTAAAACTATCAACTGCCAAGCACTCACAGAAGAAGGAGAAGCATGCAATCAATGTGAATCGTGTCGCTCGTTTAATCAATCGGCTTCGTTTAATTTTTTCGAACTTGACGCTGCTTCCAATAGCGGCGTAGACGATATGCGCAATTTAGTGGAACAAGTACGCATATTACCGCAAGGAGCTACTTACAAAGTTTACATTATCGACGAGGTGCACATGTTAAGTTCTGCAGCATTCAACGCTTTTTTAAAAACATTAGAAGAACCGCCACCTTATGTAAAATTCATTCTTGCGACTACCGAAAAACATAAAATTATTCCTACCATTTTATCTCGATGTCAAATATTTGATTTTAAAAGAATTACAACTAACGACATTGTACATCACTTAGAATATGTAGCCCATGAAGAAGGAGTAACATTCGAAAAAGCTGCTTTCGAAATCATCGCACAAAAAGCAGATGGAAGTCTTCGTGATGCCCTTTCTATTTTCGATCAAGCCGTCAATTTTTCCAATGGAAACATCTCTTACGATACCATTATTGAAAATCTTAACATCATTGATTTTAAATACTTTTTCAAAATGATTAAAGCCCTCAACGATGGGGATTTGGCTGATGTATTAATTCAGTTTAATGATATTATAGAAAAAGGGTTTGACGGTTTACGCTTCATTGAAAGTATCAGCGAGCATATACGTAATCTAATGATTTGTAAATTAGGAGTCAATGATTTATTAGAAACAGGTGATAATATATCCCTGCAATATATAGAACAAGCAAAACAAGTAGAAACTTCCGTCTTATTAGAATATTTAGATATTTTTAATAGATGCAGTACGACTTATAAAAGCTCTAATAATAAGCGATTACATGTAGAATTAGCATTAATGATGTGCGTCAAAAAAAAAATCAAAGCAAGTAATCCCACTAAAGAACTAAAGACAAACAATACTTTTCAAACTACGGAAAACAAACCTTTAAAAACAGAAATACCCCCTTTAACAACAAATGAAAGCAAGACAAGTTTTAAGAGAACTGTAAAACAAGAAGTTACACCTATACAAACTACCAATATTAAGTCTTTGTTAGAAAAAGAAAAACAGCCTACAAATACTGAATCAACCGAAAACAAGGATAACAAAAATACGACCCATGAAATTAATTACGAAGTCAATGAACCTAAAGTTGAAGAAGCTGAGGAAAATTGTGTCTGTATCACTCAAGATCCTATTGAGCTAATAACGGAAAACTGGAAAACCTATGTCGAAAATGCAACACCCAATAGCTATGCTGCCAGAATGTTGCTCAACAATCAACCACCTGTAATAAAAGAAGATAAACTCTATTTTGAAGTTGCTAATTCAATTGCTGAAAAAGAAATCAAAAATGTTATGCCTGCACTTTTGCGTATTATAAGTACGGAAACAGACATTAATTTTACTTATAACATAGCTATTAATTCGGAGATAAAAACTCACACCACAATAATAGACCCCGATGAAAAATTTAAAAAAATGGCAGAAAGCAATAATAACTTATTCACACTGAAGCAGAATTTAAATTTAAATATTTTTTAACATTATAACACATACTATTTATGTATAAAATCAGATTTTTTATAATAACAATCATTAGTTTTATTATATCCTATTCTTTTTCACAACAACCTATTAATTTAGAAAAAGAATTACCCATAGACCCCAAAGTTAAAATCGGGAAATTAGACAATGGTTTAGTATATTATATCCATAAAAATTCCAAACCTGAAAAACGTGTCGAATTACGTTTAGTTGTTAAAGCCGGCTCTATGCAAGAAACCGACGAGCAAGTAGGATTGGCACACTTTGCCGAACACATGGCTTTTAATGGAAGTAAGCATTTTAAAAAGAATGACTTAATCAGCTATATGCAATCGATAGGAATGCGTTTTGGCGGCGACATCAATGCCTATACAAGTTTTGATGAGACAGTGTATATGCTAACAGTTCCAACTGATAATATCAATCAATTGGATACCGGCTTTTTGGTTTTACAAGATTGGGCAGCTTACCTATCAATGGAAAGTAAAGAGATTGATGCTGAACGAGGTGTGATTATCGAAGAATGGCGATTAGGAAAAAATGCAGACGAACGCATGAGAAAAGTATGGTTTCCGGTCGTATTTACCAATTCTCTTTACGCTGAAAGATTACCCATAGGTACTTATGAAAATTTAAAATCCTTTAAACATGAAACGCTTCGCAATTTCTATAAAACATGGTATCGCCCTAATCTACAAGCTATTATTGTCGTAGGAGATATAGATGTTGATTATGCGGAAAAGAAAATCAAAGAACTTTTTACTCATTTAGAAAATCCGGCTGATGCTCCCGAAAAAATCATGCATCCTATTGGCGAAAACAAAAAAGTACTCATAGCAAGAGCTACCGATAAAGAAGCAACACATAGTCAGATTTTGACTATACGTAAACACAAAGGATTTACGCCTAAAACCTTACAAGATTACCGCACTCAACTGATGCACAATCTATACAATATGATGATTAACGAAAGGTTTGATGAAATTCAACAAAATCCTGCCTGTCCCGTTATACAAGCCGGAAATAGTTATAGCAATTTCGTTGGCAAAATAGATGCATACATGGGTTATGCTGTAGCTAAAGAAAATAAAATGAAAGAAGCTCTACTAATGCTGCTTGAAGAAGAGGAAAGAGTTAAACAACATGGCTTTTTAGAAAGCGAATTGGCAAGAGCAAAAGAAGAATTATTAGCAAGAATGGAAAAAGCAGCCAATGAAGCAGAAAAAACACTATCATCATCGTTAGCAAGCAATTATGTCAATAATTTCTTACGAGAATCCCCTATTATGGGAGCTAAATTAAGCTATATTCAAGCTAAAAAATTAATGGAAACGATTAATGTTGCTGAAATAAGTAATTTGGCAAAACAATGGATAACCGACGAGAATTTTGTGATTGTAATTTTAGGTCCTGAGAAAAAAGATTTACACATTCTTACCGAAGCCGAAACCAAAGAAATTCTTAAAAAAGAAGAATATAAAAAAGTAAATCCTTATGTTGATAACTATAAAGAAGAACCATTAATAAATAAAGAATTAACAGGCTCGAAAATAATTGCTTCAAAAAAACTTACAGACATAGCAGCAACAGAATACACATTGGGAAACGGCATTAAATTTATCATTAAACCCACTGATTTTAAAGATGATGAAATATTAATGACAGCTCAAGCACCGGGCGGTTCGTCTTTGTATTCTTTGTACGATTTCCCCTCTACTCTATTTGCAGTTGCTTTAGTCGAACGTTCGGGATTAGGCGAGTTTGATTATGTAGCTTTAAATAAAAAACTAAAAGGAAAAAATATCAGTATTACCCCTTTTATCAATCCTATAGCCAATGGTTTCTACGGCAGCAGTACGCCAAAAGATATCGAAACTATGCTACAGCTATTGTATTTATATTTTGATGCCCCTCGATTTGATGAAACTGCATTTCAAGCTGTTATATCAGAAACTAAAAATCAATTGAAATTCATCACAGGAAATCCCCTATTTGTATTTATTGATACACTTAATAAAACACTCAATCAAAATGATCCGCGTAGCATAGCAATTCCCAGTGAAACTTTTATTAACAACGCCACTTATAAACAAGCATTGGATATTTATAAAGATCGCTTCGGTAATGCTAGTAATTTAATTTTCACCTTTGTTGGGAACATCAAAGAAGATACTATTTTACCTCTCTTTGAAAAGTATTTAGGTAGTTTGCCGACATCTGACAAAAAAGAAATATTTAAAAATGTGTATTACGGCTTCCCTGACGAAACAAAAGAAGTAAATATTTATGTAGGAATGGATAATAAAAGCTCTGTAGCTATTGCTTTAGACAATGAATATGAATGGAATACTAAAACCAATCTATGTTTGGATATTTTTAAAGAAATATTGCAAATCAAACTTTATGAAATTATTAGAGAAAAAATGGGAGGAACTTACTCGCCTGCTCTTCAATTTCAGTACACTAAATATCCTGAAACCACTTATACTTCTCTCGTATATATTAATTGCGATCCTAAAAAAACAAAAAAAATCAGTAAAACAATTTTTGGTATTTATAACAAATTGTTGACAAAAGGTTTTTCCAAAGAAGAACTGCAAAAAGCAAAAGAACAAATAAAAAAATCACTTGAAGTAAATCTCAAAAAGAATACATATTGGAAAAACTACATCTCAGAACAATATTTTAACGGTGATCCTTTAAATGAATACATTTCTTATCAAGAACTCTTAGAAAAATTAACAGTCAAAGATATACTCAGTGTTATCCAACCTCTCTTCAACACCAAGCATTATGTTGCCGTATATCAATACCCTGAGAAAAAAGAATCGAAAAAGGAAAAAGTAAATAAAGAAGAAAACAATGCGGAAGAAGAAGAAGTTGCAACTGATGAAAACATACATCAAAAAGACACAAAAAAGAAGAAAAAATAATAAACCAATCAATGATGAACATAAAAAGAGGGCAAAAACCCTCTTTTTTTTGGCTATTACTTTTACTCTCCTACCCTATTTTCTCTTGATTATCAAAGCTATATTTTTTAACAAAAATTTATTAATAAATATAGCTTGCTTATTAAAAATATTTTATACATTTGCATATTCAAATTTATTTAATTGTATAAAAAAAATCATTGCTGTCCGATAAAAGTTTTTTAGGGTGGTAAAAAAAAGGGGCTTAATTCTTTTTTGAATTAGCCCCTTTTTGGTTAATTTTGCAACTGTAAAAA